>Ga0209297_1000732_pt1 | contig 20160 bp, 9 predicted proteins | sample S_130805_MF_Meta_FD_187322 | JGI IMG/M metagenome (GOLD analysis project Ga0209297, IMG submission 187322) | Freshwater microbial communities from Lake Simoncouche, Canada to study carbon cycling - S_130805_MF_MetaG (SPAdes) (version 2) | ecosystem: Environmental > Aquatic > Freshwater > Lake ...
CACCGGCAATAAAACCATGAGCAGCAACAGTAAACTCTTCAATTAAAGAAGTGCCGCTCCCTGTATCTAATTGTTTTTTTACAATGTTATCTTCAACTACTAATTTATATAAATTTTCTGAAGTTGTTGTTGTCGGCAATTCAGTAAATACTAAATTATTACTACCACTATAATACAACGTACCTGTTGTTAATGAATCTACTCCATCAAATTTTGGTATATACCCAGTAACTCCAACTCCATCAAATACATATCTTCCACTAAGCGGTGATAAATTAATTGTTTGATCTATATATCCCGAACTAATAAACAAAAAATCAGAAAACTCAGATACAATCTCATCATCATTAATAGCTCTTACTTTTACAAAATAATTATTATCTTGTGTTACTGGAAATATAAAACTCGGATCTAATAAATTATGAACAAAATTAGCATATCCAGTTATTCTTTTAGCTACACAAATGCCAGTAACACCAGTTTGCAAAACATTAATTCCTGAATTATTAATAGATACGTTATTTATGTATCTAGAATCAGAATATGTTCCTGTATATATACTTCCACTATAATATCCACCAGAAGGTAAAAAGCTAAACTGATTGTTTCCAGTGAAGCCATAGCTTAAAAAGACTTCTTGATTATTTAAATAACCTGAAGGTATTCTTATCTCTGTAATATAATTAATTCCAGAAGAATACTGATCGTATATCCCTGTGGGCAAAGAACCAAAATTATCTAAATAAATTGTATGATTAGACCATTGTATTCCAGAAGAAGAATAATTACTAAAAACAGTTCCTGTCGAATTTACACCAGTACCTGTTCCATTAAATATAGAAATTATATTCTCAACAGATCTATTGTTAATAAAATAATCGTAATTTGTTTTATTTTTACCACTTTCTTCTACTAATATATGAAAAATACAGTCTTGCGATTCCGTTACTTGATTCCATTTTATGAACGCATTTAGATTAAGATCTTTAGACCTATCATTATAATTATGAAAAACGTAACCGCTTACATTTTCAATTTTATCAGGCAAAGTTATTTGAGAATAAGAAGCTGGTTTAATTCCAGAAGAAACAAATTTAGATCCACTTGTAAAATAATTATAAGGAACTAAATGAGTATAATACGGCAACCTTATTGTATTATCTAAATTAGAAGAAGAATTTATCTGATCTAAATCAGGTATAACAATTTGATCAATACTTGGAGCATTATATTGCTGCGTATATAAATAACTATCTTCATCAGGATTAAAATTTGTTCCTGTTGTTATAAATACATCTACAGATTGTATAACCCTTCTATCAGTATATCTTACATCTAATAAAGAATAATTGTCAAGCGAATAACCACTTACACTTATTGATGGAATCCCAAAATTAATTAAAGCTACACCAGTGCTTGTTTTATTGTTAAAATCTTTGCTGATTACTTCAATATAAAATTGATTTAAATTGCTTATATTCTCTGAACCCGTATGAGTAATAAAACTATTGTATAAATCTTTAGTTGATATAGAATATCTAGTTTGTTTAAAACTACTTGAATCAGAATTTATTAAATTTTTACCTGTATCATAAAAATTAACTATAAATCCTGAAAAAGCCGAATCTTCTACGAAAGAACTAATTATTTCTTTGGTTACCGGCCTTTCCACGGTCCACCTTAAATCTATAGTATTCTGAGCTATAAAACCACTTACAAATGAGACTTCAGGGTCGTAACCAAAACTACTAGCATTAAAAGATGTATTTCTAGAAGAATACAAACTATTTAATGATAAATCTATGTTTTTTATTGCAAACGGATCATCATAAATTATGCTTTGACCAGATATAAACGCCATATTCTATATTACACATTAATTAATTTCATATTTGAATCAAAAGCATACACATCTATATCAAAAGAAAGAGCTGTTTGTGAAGCTAGACTTTCTCTTTTTTCTCCTAAAAAAACTGTTATTTTAGCTGCTTCATTTTTATTAACTTTGAATTTTAAAATTTTACCATCTTTTATTATAGTACAATATAAACCATAAACATAAGGGTTAAGAGTTAAATAAGAAAAATATTTTATAAAATTTATTTCCGCTGCTTCATACTTTTTTTGATTAAAATTTGAAGTAAAAATTTCATTTTCAATATAGAAACTATAATCGAAATCTTTTGAAACAACTTCAGCATAAGACAAATTCCTTAAAATGATATTATCACCTTCCGAAATCAAAAAATCAGATAGCGCTGATTTTATATAATCATCTGTACTAAAAACAATTTGTTTTTTAGTGTTTTGATTTTTTTCTATATATTTGTCTTCATCAACATAATCAAACTTTTCATTGCTATATCTCATCGCTGTAATATTATACTCATTAGCTGATGTTTCATTAATTGTGATTATTCTGTATAAATCTTCCGACTCTGAAGAGTCATCATAATAAATAGAAAAATTAGCGTCTGCTCTCAAATTAGAAAACCTGCCATAATCTATATCTGGATAAGTTGTAAAATTTAAATTATTAACTTCGGCATATGGCGTATTACAAGCTATAACACCGTATAAAGAATTTCCAATAGAACGAGTTACTTCTCTTAAATTCACATCATTTAAGAAATAAATAATTTTTGTTCCATCGAAAACAATTTTCAAAACAGATTTTTCATTTATTGTTTTATTAAAATTGAAAGGACTAGCTGTCGTATAAAGCCCTTTTTCAATAGCATATAACGCTCCACCTGAAATATAAAACGCATAATCAATATCAGTTTGGTCAATAGTAATATTATTAACTGAGCTTAAACCACATGCCAAATATGTAGACGGATATGTAACTTTATAAAAGATTTGACAATTATCTACAAAGTTTTGTTTTGTATACCCTTTTCTAGTCCAACCTGCTGAACCAGTATTATCACCGCGAACAATAGACCCATCTTCAGAAGATAAAATTTTAGCAACCGAATTCCAAGAAACAAATGATTTAGAAAAAATCTGTAATCTTAAATTTGGATTATCAACAGCAAAAACACTTAGCGTAGTTTCTAAAGGCTCGTCATCAACGATAGAAAAGATTTTTATTTTTTTACCTAAAACTGTTGGATTAACTTCACGATCAATATAAATATAATTATTTTTAAAATCTAAACTCACCACACGCCCAAAAGCTAATTTACTAAATTTAAGATCATCAGCAACTCTGACTATATCTCCAATTTTTATATTTGTTACTTCTATACCTGTACTAAAAGAGACTGTTTGCGACTCCAATTTACTTGTCGCTAAAAACCATTTACCGATTCTTTCTGCTTGATATCTAGAAGTTATACCAAAACCTAAAATTTCTTTTTCTATCAAACCGTATTTTTTAATTAAAGAACTATCTTCAACATTAATGATTTTATCTTTGAAATTGTCAGTCTTGTCTAAATAAGACACTTTAACAACAGAAAAAGACGTTTCTAAGTTTGCAGATGTATAAGTAAAATTTCCTTCTTTTACGTTTGAATTTGTAAACAAGTAAACAACAGGTTTTTTAACATCTGTCGTTAAATTCAAAAGACCATTTCTAAAATAAAAAACACCTCTAAAAACAGACGCTAAATCAGAAAGAATTTTCAAACCCTCTACATTTTCATTTATATATATATTTGCCGAAAATCTAGGTTCCAAGAAATCATAATAATCTTGTTGTCTAGCTACACATTTTCCTGATTTTATTTTTAAAGTTGAATCGAAAATTTTAGATTTAGTAAATTTCTGCGCTATTGAAGTATTAGAAGAAGGATATTCGCTAGTAACAGATGAATTTATATAACTCAAAGCATAAAACTTTATTTTTTCCTCTGTGTTTAAAATAGCTGGATTGCCACTTATATACACTTGTAGATTTTTATAGAATTCTCCTGAACTATCAGACTCTATAAATCTTCGCATTCCGAAATCATTACACAACTTTAATCTAGCGGTAGTTCCGTCAAGAGATGCGGATAAAATGATCTTTTTATAATTTATATTTATATTTTCTTCCGATTCATTTACAACATCATATAAAAATAAAATACCATTTTCAGGATATGCATCTCTTAACTCATTGATAGATTTAGACCATGTAAACGTAATAGCATTATAATTTTTTTCATCTATTTTTAACTTATTATCGTAGCTAAAATTATCTGCATTATATTTTGTTGCCGAGTTGGTTATCACTAATTCATCACAAAATTTTGATATTTTTAACATTTCCCATTTATTTAAATCGTTTTCTGTTATATAAGTTTTAGCAAGACCGTATCTACTATTTAAACATAAATCATAAAATATCCAAGCTGGATTATCTGTCCATTTTAATGTTTTACTGAAATAGCCATTCCAATCACCAATATATTCGTGAACGTCAGCATCGTAATTTTCAGGAACTTTTATTTTTAATAATTTACAATCAAAACTTCTTACCGGAACATTAGAAAAATGTTTAGAACTTATTTTATTTTCACACACTACCGAGTATGGATAAGAAAATCTATATCCCACTTTTTCAATTACAGAATCAACATAAAACTCTTTTGCAAAATTATTAGTTTTTTCATCAGAAGCTGATAGTCTTTTTTCTACACTATAAATATTAATTATATATTCTGGGTTATTCGATTTTAAATCGTTCTTTTTACCAAATTCAATTTCTATAGGAATTAAAGTTGGACTTCCTTTAACCACAAAGTAGCCTTGAAAAAAATAGTAAACCCTAGTTCTAGTAAATAAATTAGTTACGCAAACTACAAATCTTGCATGATTACTAAACGTGCTACCATCTCCACCAATATAAAAACAGGTATCTACTTTTATATTTACTGTGGCTCTTGTTGTATATTTGTTTTTTACATAATGAGAGAAATTTCTTGATATGTTTCTAGCGTTTATTAGTTTTTGCTGTAAAGGGACTAATGTTGAATCTGTGAATAAAGCTTCATCAAATTGATAAAGTTTAAACTCAGTAATTCCTGGATCTATGTCTAAATCATATATTCTAGAATTATAACTATAAACAGCGCTGGGTGTACTATTTAAATTATCAATTTCTTGACCGTAAGAAACGAAAAAGTTAGCAGCAGAGAAATTTAAAAAATTAGTTTTTTTATCTCTAATAGGAGTGTCATTATAATACATTCCATAAGCCAATGAAGAACTCGCATTAGCAACATTGGAGTCCAAAGATAAATAATTTAATGTAGATCCATCTGGATCAACCAACCCTTCTATTGGACCTTCACATAATAAATCAGAGCTTATGTATAAACTTTCTGTATCCAATGTTTTATTTCTTGAACTGTCGGACGGGCTACCTGCTAAACTAATTGGACCATATAAATCTTTATTTAAATAAATTTTTACATCACTCGTTTGTTGATCCGCGCTAATGTTTGTTTGTGATGCGCTACTTTGACTTGCATTTAAATTTGAATTTGTATTCGTTGCGACAGTGCTGTTGGCAGAAACTCCATTTGAATTCAATAAGCCTTGCCCCTCTTCAGTTGTGGGGCCGTCCGCTAAATTTTTAATATCAAAAGTAAGCATATTATTGTTTAATTAATCTTCTTATTATTGTTTATTCCACCATATGAACCACCTAAATTACCGCCCGCTGGATTGTCTATAACTCCTTTTATTTGCAAATCGTTAGATATGACAATACTTCCAATTTTTAATCTTCCATATCCAATAGGAATAGCTACATTACGTTTGGTAACGTTTTCGTAGCCAGAAAACATTCTGGAATTGTTTTTTATATCTTTTGCGGCTTTTGGAGACATTAAACGAGTGACCAACATTTGAATACCCATAGCAATAATCATAATAACTAAAGCAATTAAAAAGTCGTCAAAAACAAAAACAGCTCCTAACATTAAAGGAACTACTTCAATTTTTGAGTTTTTGTTCAAAATTGGAGAGTTTAAATATTCTGGAGGCATGATTTTATCATCAACATATATAATAAAATGCGTCAAATATTCTTGCATATTACCTAAAGCTGTTAACATTTTATTACTATTAGCCTCTATAGCTTCAAAAGCTTCTCCAACAGTTTTGACATTTAAAAGCCAATCTGTTTTAACAAATTCTTCAAAAATACCATGAAGTTTTATGGTTACCATATTAATATATATTTACACGTTTTTCTTCGAACAAATCTACCGCCACATTATATAATAGCATATTCATATTATGATATTTTTGATATTTTAAATCAAAATTAGAAAATGAAGCGTCTAAAGGATGACTATGGAATAGATATAATATAACATATTCTTTTTTTATTTTCAAATAATCTTCTGGAGATATCAAAAAAAACCATTTCTTATCTGGGTGTTTGTTATCGACAGGTATAAATGAAATTAAATCATCTTTTTTGACAACAAAACCACAAACCTCAACGGTTCTATTATCCAAACAATATCTTTTAATTTCCTCACATATTTGATTTGGTAGTTTCATTATTATAAGGAAATGTTGCTGGAAATGCTCCAAACGGAAGATATGTCAAGCCATCTGTAAAAGCTCTAGTAGTGTTATTTCCAAATCTAAGTTTGCAACCTTGTAAAGTTTTAGAGCATTTATCCTGTTTCCAAACATCAGTATTTTTTAAAGGATTTTTATTAAGAACACCGTCTGCAATACAAACAAAATAATTTTTATTTTTATTTAATGGAGATAAAACAGCTTCTTCCGACTCCAAATTTGTATCGAATAAAGCGTCCAAATAAACAAAATCTGCTTTATTATATACTGTGGTTTCCAACCATTCTGCTTTATAAGTTAAAGAGGTTAAATTATAATTTCCATTATTAGAAAATTCATTATACGTACTGACAAAAATTTTATCATTTTCATCCGCAACCGGCGCTCCTAAAACACTTTGAAATCCCCCTCCAATTGTTACGCCTAAATTAGGACCAGCATATGTTCTTGTATTTCCATAATTACAACCATAACAACGATAATTCCATGAACATGTGTCATTTGTCACCTTTCTTGCTGGAATGGTTAAAGTTTGAACATCGACCTTAGTAACCAACTCTAACTCCACTTCATTTAAATTTTCAGTTAATTTTGCACTAACAATCAATTTATCAAAAGAAATATAAGTATTAAAATTAGAGGTTCCAAATGGATTTTTACCATCAGTAAAATTAATTACGTCTAAATCTTTAGCTAATATTTTTTTTCTATTAAAATTTTTTCCAATCAAGTCGCCTCTATCTTGAAGAACTCTTGAAAAATAATTATTTATATTGCCTACTTTTATCTTTGGCCTTCCTTGTCTTCCGTCTGATGTGGTTTCAAATTGCGAAAATTCACAAGGTATAAAAATATACTCTTTGTTTTGAAAAATTAAATTTTTATTAAAATTTTTAGATCCATGAAATCTTAAATACCCTTCATTAGATTCTAACTCTATTTCAAACAAATCTATAACAACATAATTATTAAGTTTAAATAAAGTATTCATTATGTTTGTGTATTTATTTTACCAGCTAAATTGAAAATATTTGGCAATTGAATCTGACTATCGACAAGTAAAGAAGAACCAGTTTCTCCAGCAAATAATTTTAAATATTGTTTGTTTAATGAATTATACATTTGTAATCTTTCATTATTATACAAAGTTCTATTATAAAATATAATATCAAAAAAAGAATTAGTTAAAGTTCCACCTTCGTTTTTCAATTGTAGAGTGGTATTGTTTAAATTATTTAAATATTTTGTTTTGTCAGTAAAACCATACATACAATATCTTTCTCCATTAATAAAAATTGAATATCTATTATTAGATCTTTGAATATTTAAAATAAAAGGATAATAATTACCAGAACCGTTTAATTGTTTAGAAATTTGAAAATACGAACTAATTAAAGCTGGATCATTCGCAGCTTGATAAAAACTAGCCGTATTTTTATTATCTATCGTGCTATTATATAATAAAGAGAAAAAGAAACTAAAAATGTTGTTTTCTTTTGAAAAAGCTTTATAAGCTGTTTTTAAAAAAGGTCGCAAAAGAACATTTCTACTGCTGATGTTAGTAGGCGAACTATACCAATTAAACATTTTAAAAATTTGCTCCGTATAAGACGAGCCTTTAAAACAACCAACTATAAATAAATCAAAATCCGTACAATTAACAGACGAAGAAAATAACCCTTGTAAATATTTTGTATCAGGCAAAGATATCGCTTTGTATCCTAACCCCTCAAAATCTGCAACATATGTTCCATCACCAGTTAAAGTTACTATAGTTGCTGATTGAGAGTTTTTACCTATCCACGACGACGGACTACCTGATAAATCAGAATTATTACATCTAAAAATGTAATCGCTTATGACGGCATCGTTATAAAAGTTGATTTTTAAATTAGAGTTTAAATATTTATTTACTAAATAACCGCAAGAGCTTGCCGCATTATTATTGATTTTAACGAATTTTGTTTGTAAATCAGGTATAGTTGATACATTTTCTTGCACAGGCAAGTCAGGATTATAAACTATAATATCAGAATTCGTTGTAAAAGAATTATCATTTATTGTATATTTTATTATATTATCAATAGCATCTTCTCCATATTGTGGATTAGGTGAATATAATTTAACAACATCTTGCAATGTTGTCCTTTGGGCAGCTCTAACTGAAAAAAATGTATTCTGATTATTATTTGATCCTCTTATTGGAAACGCAATATTTCTTTCTATACCATCAGAACCTACCCCTATATATTTATTTCCACCTCCTAAAAATCCTACACCAGCCTTATTTCCTCCACCACCGGCATTTATTTGCGATGTTTTTTGAATAAAAACATTATAATTTATATTTGTTCTAACAGTTGTTTCGTTATTAATTGAAATTTTATTATTAAAATTTAAAGAATTTCCACCTTTTTTGCTATCTGACATTCCATTGGTAGTGGAGTAAACAGAAGCATCAAAAACTGGTTTTAGATTAGCTCTAACGGTTTGTGCTGTATCAAGAGCTATAACATTAGACAAATCTCCACCTTTACCATGATTACCGATAATAGATACTCTTTCAGGGACATAAATATTTATATTTGTGCCATAAGTGTTATCGCCTGAAAAATTTTGAAAAATACCGTTTTTAAAATCTAAAGCATAATTATTTTCATCGCTAGACATGAAAGAGCTACCAGCAGATAAATACATGTTAATTCCTGAATAAAAACTTAAATCTGGAGAACCAGCATTTGAATCTAAGATTTTTTTATATAAATCATAGTTAATATAATTACCTTGAGTAACAATAACATTCAAAGCTTTCTTTTCAAATTTCAAGTTTGGACGAGTAGCGGCGGCTCCTGAAAAACCGTTAATCACTTCGCTAGAGGACTGATCATTCAAACTTTCGATACCAGAAGCGTAAATGTTTATACCAGAATTACCAACACTATATGTATATAAACGAGCGTAATAATCTGTATCTAAAGTTAGAGATGTAAAATCTTTATTTGAGACGTTTCTAATTATTTTTTCTTCAGAATCGTAACCATAGTACTTACTGAATCTAGGGTTTTTATTTGTATTTTCTGCGATATTAAAACCCGTAACAAATACTATAGATGAAAAATCATTAATTGTAGAAATATCTAACTGATATCCTGTAAAAAAATAATTTTTTAAGACTCCAGTTCCAGTCGGAGGTGACCAAATAAAGTCATAATTTACTCCTTTATTTAAATCATAATTTTTCAATGCAACAAAATTTCTTACATGTCCAGCAGTATTATTTATTATTCTTGATCCAGTAATCTCAATCGTAATAACCCCGCTTGGATCTGTAGCGCCATCTTCAACCGATTCGCTGTAAATTAAAAAATCACATTCATCATTCACTGCGGATGCGACTTCTTTTGGTTTATAAAAAATATCTACAATCTTACTATCACCATTATTTATTAGTAATGAAGGTTGAGAAAACGAAAACAATTTATCAGAATCGTTTTTTATATCAAATAAATAATTAATATCAGAATTACCACTATTTATAATTGTTATAGGCAAATGAATACCAAAGCCAGTTAAACACTCGCCAATAAGTTTGCCTGTTAAATTGACATATGTCATAATACTAATAATGTGTTAAAAAAAATGTCAGAATCAGTTTTACCTTTGAACTCTATAAATTTTACAGACATATCGTGGTTATTTTTAAATTTATATGTGTGGTTCCATTCTGGACAATATAAATCAATTAATTTATTATAAGGTTCTGGTAGTCTCATTTCAAAGATTTTAAAACCAGCGTTGGAATCTAAAAATTTTAATATAGCCTCTGTTTCTTTATCGCTTCTGTTATTATAATTAAAAGTGAATTCTAAACAGGTTTTATTTATACCGTAATTTTCAAAAGCAGGAGCGGATGAATCATATTCTGTTTTTATAAATTTAGGATTTACCGGAACATCAAAATTTAAATCAGGTTTAAAATAAAAAGATCTTGTAAATAAACTATTTACTCCAGTTGGATTTGTTGTATGAGTTACAAATGTATTATCTGCTCCTGTAAACCAATAATACCCTCTATTACTAGAAGCGTTAGAATCGAAATAAACAACATCATTATAAAAATGCCTTTTATTATTTTGGAATAAACTAGTCACATTTTTGCCAGTAACTAAAAACCCTTTATAATCCAAACTAGAATCGTATGTAGAAATACACTTTATATCTATTTTGTTTAAATTAGCTTCTACTGAATTATATTGCAAATCAGAAAAATAAATCTTAGCATTATTTTTATATGGAAAAAACAATTCCATATTTACGCTTTCGTATGAATCTGTAATATTTTTAGGAGTGTATTCGAAAGTATTTTGAAAAAATCCTATCAAAGATTTAGCCTGTTTATCCGTCAAACCGTCATAAGATAAATTAAATTCTGAATTAAGGTTATTTATATTTGGTATTACATTAATCACATATCCATCACCATAATTTATTCTTTGAGCTTTTGTGCTAAAAGAAGCGGAGCATCCGTAAGTTTTATTAAAAATAGAATCTATGTCTCTAGTTAAATAATCAGATCCGCTTATATTTATTGGAGAAAAATTATAACTAGAAGCCGTAAAATTTTCTTTAGCTATATATAAACCATCATCGTTAACGAAATGTTTTTCAAACAAATATTTTTCTACCGCTAAAATATCTGTATTTGTAGGAACTTTAGAAAAACCTAAAATTTCATAATATGAAATATTTGAAGCGTCATAATTATACAAAGGATTATCAGTCAAATGAGTATTACCTCCTGCCCCGATCTTTAAACTCGTAGCTCCTGACGGAAAACATTGCGAAGAAGTTGTGTTTAATACCTCAAAACCATTATTCCTAATTCTTAAATTATTAGATGTATTATTTTTTATTACCGATAGAATGTTTTTGTTTTTAATTAATTTAGCGGATGAAAATGCAGAATTTAAAATATTAGGTGAGGTTTCAGCAGCGGCGTTGACATCAATAACAAATTGTTGTGATGACTTTGGAACATTTGAATTCCAACTATAAATTTCATTATTTCCTGAAGCACCTATAAAACCATATGATAACGCGCCTGTATGAAACGTATTAATTATTGCAGATATATTTGGCATGATTGTGTAACCATAATCTCCTCTTCTTAAGTCTTCAAATTCATAGACCAAGAACCAACAACGATCAACATCTGCGAATTCTTTAAAATGCGTGTCTCCTGGGTTGGAATTGCCTGTTGTATATAATTCACTATACTCGTATTTAGCAAGATCAGAAGAAAATACTATTGAATTATTATTTTTATTATATGTCGGTTTTTTCCAAATATAGTTTTCAGTATTATGTAAATCTTGAGCCACCCCATGACCTGGAGCAGAATTATACCATTTATAAACTTTACCAGAAACATCAATTTCTAGGTTATTAAGATTATCAACATTAAACCAAGCGAATAATCCACTTAAATTTCTAGGATCTTTGGCGTCTCCCGTATAATATTCAAAGTCAATCAAATCATATTTTTGATAAACGGATGTGATATCAAAATCCTTTATACCTGTAATTGAAAATTGAGTGTCTAAAAATTTACTCATAAAGAACTCCTTAACGGCGCTAAACGTTGCATTATAGATAGTTTGCTTTGCAATATCCCATTGTTGCTAATCGACAAGCCTCTTGATTCTATTTTACCAGAAACGTTAAAATTATTTAATAATGTATTATTATAATCCTTTAAAAATAAATCACAATTAACGTCTTTTCCTTCTATACTATTTATATTATTTTGCCTAAAAAAATTGCCATCAACTGTTACGCTTTTTGTTTTATTTGTTTTTGCCACTCTAAAAGGAACTATTTCATCATTTTTGAAAAATGGAATTCTGTTACATTGTTCAGAATATTGAAAACCAAAGATTTCTGAAAAACCAAAAACATTTGTTAAATCGCTAATGTAAGATCTATTAGAATGAGATATTTGACTTAAGCTTGCGTTTCTTGTAGCGGAAAAAGGTTTTAGACTATTTGTGCTATCTTTATTATTTATTTGACCGTACCAATCAAATTCAGCGTTCAAAGAAATTGGAGAGAACTGAGAAGCTTGAAAAGAAATGCTTTTTAAATAACAATTTTCTATTTGAACTCCTGCAAAGATAGCGTTTACAGGGCTTTCCGTGGAACTAGTTGGAACTAGATAGTTAGGAAAAGCGCCAATTAAAAAAAACTCAGTAGTCAATGAACCAACAATTGTACCTTGAGGGGCATATCTTAACAATGAACCATCAGATAACAATATTGGTTCTATATTAGTTTGAATTGAAATTTCAACAGATGTAGAATAAAAAATATCGTTATTTATTCTAAAATCTAAATTTTCATATTTTATGAATTTACTCATTAAACAATTATGTATTTCATTGAGCTTGTCAAAGTGACTGGATACGTTAATTGAGTATAATTATCTTTAAACAATCTAAATTGTAATAATTGTCCAGAATTAAATGTTCCAAAAGTTGGAAATATTAATTGTGAAACTTGATTGCTGTATATTGTAAAAGTCCCACTACATCTTACGTTTGTCGTGTCTCCAGTTGTTCCAATATTATTAAAACCATTGACGCTTGTTGCTGCTGGAGTTATAGCATAAAATTGAAAAATCACGTTTTCTCCAGTTATACTATCTGATGTAAATGCCATTACTCTTTCTAATTTTCCATTATACATCGATACACCAAACGGAGAATCCGCATTAAAATTTCCACTAGACATTGTGGACGATCCATTTACCCCGAAAGGATCTATATAAATATTCGCTGTGCCTGTTAATCGACTACTATAAACTTCAACAAATTGCCCCTTACAAAAAGAACTGTTAGTAGTAAATTTTCCATCAATGTCGAAATCTCCAATGTTACTTAATTTAGCGACTACATTAGGACTTGCCCCATAAAAACCATTCTTAATAAACACGAAATCATCACTACCTCCAAATGTTGGATCAACATAAATATTTCCTATCGACCATTTATCCGTATCTACAGTAGAATCATATCTAGAAAAAGTTAAAAAAGAATTTCTTGGGCCAGTGTCCCCTCCACCCAAAGCTTTATTTGCAGCTATAATTACTTCGCATGTTTTTGCGGTTCCTGTGTTACTAAAATGAGCCACAGTATTTAAAGCATCAGAGTTTATGTCTAATTTATATTGCGGACCTGTTGTTCCTAAACCTAAGAACCCTTCACTACTATGATCATATACAACATTATAAATACTTAATCCTCCAGATGAAGGGCCAAAAAAAGTTTTGTCATCTACTACTCCAAAAAATCCTGAATCTACAGTATTTCCTAAACCTAAAACAGAAATATTAGTATTACTTTCAAATTTACTTGTTTGTCCTGCACCACTTACAGTAAAAGTTGCAGTAGGATTATTAGTATTAATTCCAACTTTTGGATTAACTGAATCATTATCAACAAAAACAGCGTCAGAACCTAATATAACATTTCCTAAATTATTATAGTTCAACAATAAAGGTTCGTCCGAAGCGTTAGTTTTTATTTCTCCATTGTATGGATCAAAAATAATAGAATTACCAGAATTTTGAAATTCTATAAATTCTCCGCTTACTAAAAATTTATCACTTAAACTTCCTGTAGTTTTATGTAAAGCGCAATTTCCACTTTGATCAAAAACCATTAAATTTGTAAAATTAGATCCTCCATCAATAGATGATTCTAAATATAATTTAGAGTCATTTGATTTTTTTGCAAATTGATAATAAACATTTGGATCAGATATTGAAAAACTAATTTTTCTTCCAGAATTGATGGTTGATATTCTTATTTGTCCTGAGCCATTAGAAGCGGAAATATTATCTTTTATATCTAATGAAACAAATGGTGTTCTATTATTTACTCCTATAAAACCATTTGAACCGCTAACAGATAATCCATATTCTCCAGCGCTCTCAAAAATACTAAAACCATTTACGTTTTGAGCTGTAAATCCAGTAAAAGCTTTAGATAATTCATCCCTAGAGATTTTATATGTATTAGTAGATGTAGAATCAGTGACATAAAATATATCACCAGACACGACATTAGACCCGAAAATTTCTGTTAGAGATGCTAAAGGTGCGCTCATATTAACTATTTAAATATCCTTTGTAACTTAATTTTACACTTAAAACGTCATCTGCTGACGAATTATAATTTTGAGATACCAATTTAACATTTGAAAAAGTTTGTTTAAACAACAAAATTCCATTAGAAGCGTCTAAAGCTAATAAATCCAATACGCCTAAAGAAAGATTTTTAAAGACCTTTCCACGAACTTCTATGCTAAAATTGTAATCAATATCATTATTCATCTGATCGTATAATTTTTTGCTTTCGTAATCATCCACTTCCATTGTAAATGAAGCGTCTATTTCTATAGGCAATTCTAACAATATTTCATTAGGTATATACGCGTAATTATCTGAAGGATAATCATATCCCGGTCCTGAAGCGCTGACCCCTGATGGTTGCAATAAATAAATCGGTTTCTTTGGACAGTTAATAGAATAATCAAATTGAGTTATTCTATTTGTAGAAGATCCACTACAAGTTAATGTAATATCTTTTATTTGTGGAACGCTTATATATGGTGCGCCAAAATTACCAGAAGCAGAAGTATTTTTACCTATATCTCCAAATACTTGTATATCTATTGATGTTTGTGGAATTTCTCCGACTGAACATTGTAAATTAAAACTATTTACACAACCAGTTTTGAAACCGAATGATTTGCCAAAATAATTTATGCTACCAGCGAAACTTCTTGCCTGTTTCGATGGACTCTCACCAGTAAACTGTAAAAATGGCTCATTATATAATAAATATTTTTGAACATTAAATGTTGCGTTAGGCACATCGGCCATAATTTGTTTATTATAACCAACACCTATTGTATTAATTGGCCCATAATTTACAGAATAACTGCCTTCTATAGATTGTATGCCAGAAATAGCATTACCATTTAGGTAGAAAATATTTTCGTAATTTAATGCGGCGTTTTTCATTATGTTGCCCTACGAGTTCCTGCTAAAGACCCACCAAATCGTTGTTGATCTTTTATTACTCCTAACACTGCTCCATATATCTTATTATTTAAATTTTCTGATAATTCAACATCTTGTTGTTTATAACTTGTCGAATTAGAACCAACTTGTATAGCACCGTCTCTATTTACATTAGTATTAAAATTGAAAGAATTAGCAGCATTACTGTTATTTACAACATTAGAATTATTAACAGATGAACCCATTCCACCATTTTGTAAACCAATGCCATATTTTTTAACTATTGAATTGTTATATAACCCTCCTTCAGCATAAGCTGGAATAGTATCAGATAAACGAGAACCAATTAGACCACCAGTTTGACGTTTTCCTCCAGGCATCTTAGGACTTGAAAAGAAAGATCTTATTCCAGTATAATTTTTTGCTCCTGTGAAACTTCCTGATGGGGTTATTAAATTTGATCCAACATATTTATTATAGCGAGACACATCACTAGGAGTACTCCCTGTTTCTGCATACATTTGAGGCGTATCTCCATACGCTTTTAATCCCGCTCCTGTTATTGTAGCGGCTCCAGATTCTGCAAAATCTTTAGCCCCACCTACTTCAGCATTTGCTTTTAACTTTGATATACCTTTATTCATCCCATAACTAGCTGCTGCCGCAACAAGAGACCCTACAATACCAGCGATCATTTCTTTCTGTTTTCTGCGTTTTTGTCTTTTTTCTTCTTGTTTTTGTCTTTCTGTATCTCTTAATTCACTATATACTTGACTGTTTTCAAGACCAGCAGTAGTCATACCCTCTTCCATTGACTTTAAATCAGTAAACTCTGTTGAAAAAGAACCTCCAGATGCGAATCTTGGAGCCATACTAAAATTTAATTTATCAATGTCAGCAGGACCACCCATTGCCATTACCGCTCTTCTATTTAATACATATTCACCGTTCTCAAGCAACGCTGGATATTTATCTCCAGAACCGCTTCCAGAAATATACATACCAGATTGAGCGCGAATGTATCCTCCTTTTTGGTTGCCGCTTAGTGCTTGTCCAACCCCCGGTATACCCATACCCATATTTCCAAGCATTCCATATATAGCGCTTCTCATCATCGCTGTGCTTATTTCATCAAGAAATTTTGCAGCTATGCCCATCAAAGCTTCTCCTAAATTATCTGATTCGCGAATTGCTGCTTTTATACCATCAACAAGGCCGTCTCCAAACATCCTTGGAAGATCTCTTCCTAATCTTAATAAGATTTCCTCTCCTTCTTTTTTTAAACCTCCAAGACCTAAAGCCATATTTCCTACAAATGAAGAATTAAGCCTTGCTAAAGCATCTTTTTGAGCTTGATCTTTATTAACGCTATCTCTTTGCTTTTCTAATATTTTTTTACGATTTTCATATTGATCTCTTAATAATTGAACTTGGTCGGCAAGAAGCGGATTTTGTTTAGCTAAATTTTCTAAATTGCTGTAATTCAATTGTTCATCTGTAAAATTACCAGATGTTTTTAATTGCTGCGTCATGCTGGTAATATTATTAGCATTATTATCTAAAAACTGTCTTTGCTCTTCATTTGTCTTGTACGCTAAATACTTAGCAGAAACACCTTTTCCAAAATTTGCATCCAGAAATGAATCAGGCATTTTATCTCTACCAATGATATTTCCCTGTTCATTAAGAACGTCTCCAAAAGGTTGATTAACAAAATTTTCAATTTGCTTTATTCTTTCTTCTCCTCCTAAATCTGTCGTCAAATTATAACTAACCATTGCTAACACAGCTTTAGTCAATTGTTGTAATGCGTTGGTATTTTGAATTTCTACTGATAATTGCATTTGCGCTTGAGTTATTTCAGTAGCTAAAGCTCGATCTTCAATTTTTCTTCTTTCTTCTAATATTTCTCTTTCTGCTTTAATTCTTCTTTCAGTCATTTCTTTAACGCCTAAACCAGCCTCTAATCTTGGATCGGCAAGATTTCTTTCTATATCTGATACTCTACCTTCTCTTTCCGCTTTAAACAAATCATTACCAAATCCAATACGCTTACTAGCGGACTCCATGCTTTTTATTCTAATTAAATTTTTTGATTGAATTTTGGCTTCTTCAACAGCCATGATTTCTTCAGCTTTCATTCTTTCTTTCGAAAGAGTCTGATTTAATTCAAATTCTTTTTTAGCGTTTGTGGCCATTAAATTAAATTCAATTTTTTTATTATTCTGTGTTTTTAAAGATGCGATTAATTCATCTTGAGCATTTTGATTTTTTAAAAACGCAGTAGCTTTTTCTGCTAAAATTATTTTATCATTTAATTTGATAAGATCTTCTCTATCTTTTAAATTTAAATTTTTACTATTTAAATTTTCAGACACGGCTAACTGCAATGTTTTGATCTGACTTGGATTATTTAAATCGAAAGGTTGACCTCTTCTACTACCAATTCCAGTAAGTCCTTTTATTCCTAAACCTCTTGGTTCGCTATCTAACGATTGAGAATAGTCCATTAAATCTTTTTGTCTTGTTTCGAACATTTTTTTAGCTACAGATCCAACATCAATATTATAATCGCCTTTTTGTAAATTTGGCAAAATACTATCTAGAAAGTATTTAGCGTTCTGCTCGGAATCTAGCAATTGGTCTTTGAAATCTTTAGTTAAATTTTGAGCGCCTTCCATTAAAAATAAACTTCTATCTTTAGCTTGTTTTAATTCAAAATCCGAAGATTCTAAACTTAATTTTCTAAAAGATGTTTCTTTTTTTTGTCTTGCAATTATTGGTGCCATTGTAAATTTATCAAGATCAGGTAAATTTTTTAATACAAAACTTGATAATTGATCATTAAAACTTGTTGTAAAATCTAACAGTATATTTTCAACTCTATTTTTTGCACTATCTTTTTCAAAACCCACCGCAATATTAAAAGCTAAATCTTTAAATTGATTTTCAATTATTTTAAAAAGCTTAGAAAAAGATTGAATCGTTGTCGCCGAAAGACGAGTGATTATTGAAGCGTTTTTTTGAGTTATTTCTCTCGCACTTAAACCTTCATTTATAAATTCATAATAACGAGATAAAAGCAAACCTATTGTTTGTTTGTATTTTTCTTTCTCTTCTTTGTTTTTAAATTTTCCTTTTTCAGTTAATTCGTTTATAAAATCAATATTTTGTTGCACAAAATCAGAAGCAAATTCATTTTGAATATTATCAAGATCCTCTAGAACAACCTTTTCAGCAGGCACGCCCAACTCTTTACTTTTTTTTACTTTAGCGTCTTTAGTTCTTTCATCCAACGATTTTCCTGTAAATTTTAATTTATCAGAAGGAACATTTATTTGCGATAAAGACGAAATTAAATTGTTTATATTTTCTGTATCTAAATTAGTTGAGGCTTCAAAAGAAGTTTTTCCTCCAAAAAACGAAAGAAAATTTTGCCAATAACCTGAAAAACCTGAAAGATCTTTAGTACTAGATATTATTCCTCTAGTTAATTTTTGAGCATTTATGTTGTCAGTAAACTCTTTAATAACCTCATCCATTTTTTTCAAATTACCTCCAGCTTGAACAAAAGCTTGCTGCAAATTAACGTCTTTTATTTTTGAAAAGTTTTCTGCTAAATTTTTACTAGCTCTTTCAATATCTTTATTACTAGCCCCTTTAGAAATTAAATCGCTCAACTGTTGTTGTGATTGAATATATTCTCGACCAGATGACAAATTTTCAGATTGTGTTTGAAAATATTTTTCATTTATTTTGTTTAAATCTTCAATGGATAGTTTTGCTGCACCAGTTGCAGTTGCTAAACCTATCAATAATCCACTCAAACCACCAATTGCAGCACCAAGAGGTCCAAAGCTTGCGCCTATACCAATGCCAGTAGTAAAAGAAGTCAAACCACTGCTTAATGCAGATTGACCAAATCTTTCTCCGCTAGTCATATCAGTTCTATCTCTATTACCAAAAGCCATTTGTTCAATTTGTCCTGCAAGCATAGGTCCAGCAATCGAAATAGCAGTACCCGCTGAAGCTAAACTCTTGGCAAATTTACTTTGCTGATTATTTATTCCTTTGGAAGCTTTATTCATTGCAGCGTCAAGTTTTTGACCAGACACGCCTCCAGCAGTAAGAGTATTTTTAAATTTACCTAATTCAGCATCTATAAGTTTTGTTCTACCTCCAAACAGACTTTCAAATAAACCCATTTGCTCATCTGCGTTTTGAACAGAATTTATAAAATCAGAAATAGCTTTTTCAATATCATCATCAGACATTGATGCAGGAGCATTAGTTTGTGTATTTTTTTTACCCTTTTTCCCACCTTTACCTTTTTTTGCAAAATTAGGCACAAATCCTCCACTCATCAATCCAGCATTCTTCTGCCCTCTCATTGAATCACTCAAAGCGTTACTTAAACCACCATGATCAGATATTGCGGAACTAAATGTTGGCTGACTTTTGTTTCTAATGTGTGGGAAAGGCTTATTATCGAATACGGCTTTTTCTCCGCTCATGCTTTCTTCTAAGCCCATTACTGCTTGTTT
>Ga0209297_1000733_pt1 | contig 20153 bp, 55 predicted proteins | sample S_130805_MF_Meta_FD_187322 | JGI IMG/M metagenome (GOLD analysis project Ga0209297, IMG submission 187322) | Freshwater microbial communities from Lake Simoncouche, Canada to study carbon cycling - S_130805_MF_MetaG (SPAdes) (version 2) | ecosystem: Environmental > Aquatic > Freshwater > Lake ...
ACGTTGTCTTCTACCTTATGTCTTACAAGTGTGTTCGTGGCTTTTGTTTCCATATTATCTCCTGTATTTTCCATATGTACCTTCTGTTACTTTCCATCCAATAAATGAAGTGACTTTTTCCCAAATTGGTGGCCAGTGTTCACCTGTAAATGGTTGAACATTTACTTCGTCATGCTTCTTAATGGTTTCTCCAATGTTTAGAAGTCTCATATTATTCTAAATTAGTCAGTTTTCGAAATGCTCTATCAATTAGTTCCTGCTGTTCTCTTTCTGATAATTCTCCGTTACCGCAGCGATGCATATATGACCACTTGTCTATATTGCGCAAGAGTTTTTTAATCCCTTCATTATCACAAGCTATCTGCATTAAGTTGATCTTGTGTAAGAGTTCTTCATACATTTTTACTTTTTCTCTAAGAGTGGGTGTTTTATTCATATTCTTTACACATTCTTAAATATGTTTAATCATTTCGACCACAAGAAACAAAACAAAAAGAATTGTCAATACAATAAGAGTTTGATTTCTTGCTTTATCAAGTTCAGCATTTTTACGTTTTGCATCTTCTTGCAGAATGGAAAGAACTAAAGATCTAAGTTCATTAGTTTCCATATTAACCTCCTTTAATGTCTTCAATAAAATCTCTTATCTTAATAAGAGTAAAAGCTATTGTTAGAATAGTTAAACACAGAACTACAGTACAAACACACCCCCCTATAATAGTTGTAAAGATATCCATATTATTAAACTTTGGGTTCAACAATTACTTTAAAGTTTTCTTTACCATCTTCTTTTGTAACAAATTCAATGTATCTATCTACTAGAATTGGATATGGCATGTTAAACATATTACACACATCATCTGCCAACTCTACTGATACTTCTGTTAGAGGGATAGAAACTTTTACGTCAAATATTAGATGAGTATCTGTTTTAGAGGTTGCTGTGATAAGTTTGTTGTTCATAGTATTAAATTTTTTGTGAGTCGAGCTTAAAGTTCAATTGATTTGCAAATTCTTCTCTAGTCTCTATATCAGTGTATACAAAATTTAAATATGTATCATGTGCAAACTTTGCAAAACGTTCTTTATTAAAAATCTTTAATACTGCTCTACAAGCAAAATCATTCGGCCCTAAATATTTAAACAATTCTGTTAAGCCTACAGACTCAAGTGAATGCGTTATGTTGCTTTCAGACAAGTACCTTTCTAGTACAGAAGTAAAATGTCCATTATCTGATATGTATATGTTTGGTTTATTCATAAGTTTATTAAATCAACTTACAACAGTTTTACATTGATTAAGAAAAAAATCAAACACTTCTTCATCAGGTTTGTTAAAAAGATTGAGAGTATTTTGCTTCATAGATCTAAGAAGCAACTTCTTATGATCATCTGTAAGAGGTCTAATTGCAGCAACAATCAATGCAAAGACAGATTCTTGTACAAACGCCATATCAATGTCTTCATCAGGGTTAAACTTAATTGCGGGGTAATCGTGATTATTGTGAGTTACCTTTTTGATTGATATTGTTGAATGCATATTATTAGAGAGAGTTTAACCGCTTCTGACATTCTTGCAAGAAGTAATTAAAATCATCTTGCTCAGGTGAGTTGAATACTGCATCAAACAAAAACTCTTCTTCTAGAGAGTATTGTTTAAGTTTAAGTTCTTCTATCAACTCTTGATAGAGATTAACATTAATTTGTTGATTCTCTATAATCTTTGCTCTTACTCTTTCAATTTTTTCTATTTGATTATTTGTCATATCTAAGAAATATAACCATATTTTTTTAAAAAATTAAAAATGTTTTCGTTTTTTAAAAATGTTTCATTTTCTAGTTGTGAAAAGAAAGTTAAATATTTTGCACTTTTACCGTTGTCAGTATTATGATGTTTACTTAGTAAAGTAATTCTAAAATTTTCATTATCCCAGTTATCTCTACGCACAATATCTTCACTGTTGTAAAGTTTATCTACCTCTAACATAATATTTAATAAACATGAATCTTCCACGTTCACACCGAGATAATTACAGATTTTAATAAGTTGTTCAAGTGAATAATCTTCATATTTTATTAAACAACTATTTGTTGCTATAGAACTGTGGTATAGAAACATACCACATTGCGCATCAAGGTATGATTCAACATCTGAATTGGTTACAAACCCACGCTTTATTGCAGAAACAGCAATATCCCGAGCATCTCTATATGGTAGTATTATTTTATCGTATTTATGTTCGTCTTTACTGTTGAAATTCCAGTGAGCTTTTGTGATGTATACATTTTTATTATTATTTTTTACAACATTAGTTTCTCGCTTTACCCAACCGCAAGTTATGTTATAATTTAGTTTTTCAAACAAAATTCTCAAAACGTTATATAATCTAGTTGAACCACAGTGACTTAGCCCTGCAATTAATATTTTTAAATTATCTGTATTATTCATATTATTTGTATTCGTAATTTAATAAATTAGTTTATTAAATTTTTTACTATTTCTACACTTATTACAATTAGATCCTCCTGTACCCTACACGAATCTTGATATTTATATCGAAATAAATACAGCCAGCTATGTTTGTATAGACATAATTACTTTCTCTATTTATTCGTCATATTTAAGTTCTGTACCTACGCGTACTGCATACTTTATTTGATGAGAAGCAATACAGGTGTAGACGCATACATTAACTACATAAATGTTAATATCAGCATTACACTCTTTTACGGCTTCTACAAATAATTCTGTACTTTGAAAGTTTTTCTTATGAGCAAATTTTGTAAATACTCTGCAATAGATGTTGTCAGGTTTATTGAAACCTTCTGTCAACAACTTATTATAAATCATACAATCAGAAAGAGCGTTTAACAAAATACAATTGTTAACTATCTTTTTAAAAGATTCAAAACTCTTTTTCGTAAATTTTTTAGTTACATCATACTCGAAAGGCTTTTGATATACAGGGCATTCTATACTTCTACCTTTATACTTTGGTGACCCGCAATTATTATCTCGCTCGATATGAATTATATGTTTTTTAAAACAATCATCAAAAAGAGTCTTATCATCTATAGACGATCTAAACATCTTGTTGATCACATCGAGTTTATTTTTAATCGCATCGTTTGTGTTCATTCTCTGGTATATCTAAATGTGCTATATCTATTAGAACCTTCATCTTCATCAATTGTTTTTCTTGAAACGATTACTTCTGTTGTTTGTTTATGAATCTCAACATCAGTTTCTTTCGGTAGTTCTCTACAAAGATGCTGCCAAGATTCCATAGCAGATTTTAAATCATTGTGAGTGAAGTCTACATGGAAGTCTCTAGATTGATAATACTGAATATAATGACCTACAATATAGCTAGTTTTGATCATCTTTTTCAACGTTTGGTTTCTTTATCGAAAAATTATATTCAAAAACTTGGTCATAAATATGAATTTCTGCAACTTCTTTATTGTTTAATAAACTTTGAATTGTAGATTCTGACCAGCTTTCAGGTTGATATGTTCCTACAATTTTATTACCATCTGAATCTACTGCAACATAATACCTATCATGATGAGATACATGATATTTTTTATCTTTATGTGTTTCTTTAAAAGTTGGTCCGTTTTCGTAACGTTTCATAAATTATTATTCTTTCTATCTCTTAATTCTTCTAAAGAAGTAAATTCATACTTCACGGTTTCCCAGGACTCTCTTTCTTTCTTCATTACTTCTTCAGTAGTCAACTCTTCGTCATAGGTAAAGAAAGATAAAGCAAACTTCTTATCTGGAAATTCTTCTAATACTACACTACACCAACTAGAATTCAACCCCAATTTAGAGATTGTGTATTCTTTGCCAACTTCTAACAACTCTTCTGCATCTTTGATGATGTTCTGGAACCATAACATATGTGTTCCTTTGAATGTCACCTTGCTACCGATTTTAGGCCATTGTTTCATAAATTTATACTATACGTATTGTAACCTATAAAGTTTACAAAATCAAAGTATTTTAAGGTAAATAATCAACACATACACCAAAACAAGAGTACTCTTTCAAGCTCCAGTCTTGACTTAAATCTACTATTATACTTTTGGGCAACACTAACTTGTTTGGGTAAGTCCAAATATATCCTGAAGATGTTAGCGTGTAGTCGTCTTCTTGATGCCAAAAACAATTTTTAATATTCCATTCCAACATATAATATAATGCATCTAAATTTTTAGCATGACACCACAACCCATCTTGCTTGAGAAATTCAAAATTAACTATATGTTGAGGGTCATCGTGACCCAATAAAACAACACCATCTTTAAACCAAACATCAATCTCTACTTGAATGTTACTTTTTAGTAAATCATTAATATGTGTAGGGTTGTTTTCAAGAAACTTATCTACCCCGTTAATGTTACCTCTGTGTGATATTACTTGCATTATAGATTATAATTTTGAACTTCAAGACTTTTTTTATTAATGTTTTTTTCAAAAAACGGGTAAATAATAAAGTTAGGAATTAACACTTTGAGATTTTTACAAACATCTACATCCCAACCTCCGTCTGCAATACCCCATTTTTGTTTAAAAAGTTTTCTTGCTATATGATGAAATTTTTGGGAACTTATATGATGTGTATCGCCACGGCAAACCCCTGAAGGTGTTTTTTCAATTAAACTATATTTAGACTCTATCGTATTATGTGTTCGCCCATGTATGAAATCGTTTATACTAACATTGTCTCCATAATAAAGTTTAGCTCTTAAAAGGTAATCTGCTTCTTGATAAGCTATACTGCAAAACCTTTCGTCAAACAATCCAATGTTTTTTACGGACATTGGTGTGAACACTTGTAACTGATCACCACCACCAAGTGTTATATAATTATACTTTTCAAGTAATATACATACATTTTCATACCAATTTTGGACAAGTTTTGTATCATTTTGAATTGCTATTACAGCATCACATTGTGGGTTATTTAAATCTTCAAACCCTAAAATAATAGATTGGTTCCAATTTCTAGATAAATGTCCAGTAGATCTAGAGCTACGCAAACTGTTTTTTAATACTGTTATTTGATGTTTTGTGTTAAACTCTGCATCCCCATAATTGTCTATAACAAATATTTCAACAAGTTCTTTTGAAAAATTTGAGTTGTTTAAAGAGTCAATAACATAATCTTGTAATATTTTATTGTTATTATATGTAACAATGAATAACTTAATTTTTTTCATAAGCTTAAATCAAATATAATTGCCATGTTAACGATTTAAATAAAGACTCATGAAGATAGAGAGGTAAAACAATCTTATTGCTATTTAATAGTATTTTCAATTATCCAAAATCTTCGAGCACCAATTTCCCATGTTTTTGTATTGGTAATTTGCCAGTCATATTTGTGAAATGTAGAATTCAAATCTGAACTATCATATCGAGTAAATTTCATATTATTTTCAAGTAAAAAATTCTCAACCATAGCTGCTGACGGTCTTGAGCCTTTCCCATTTGCAGCTTTATCATAGTCGTTATTATTTTCGTTAACTTTTAATTCAAAATTTTTGTCGTCACTGTCACATACCTGAGTCTCTAAAAAGATCACATTAGCATATTTAAAAACATTTTTTAAGTCTTGTCTCCAATTATCTATATGATACATAAGTCCCCAATGAATTGCTATATCATAGTACCCTTCAATACTCCATGGTATTGATTGATCTAATAATTGTATTTTTCTTGTTGGTTGTTTTAATTTAGCTTTGTCAATATTGCTTTGACGACCTTCATAGTAAGTTACGTCCGCTCCAAGTTTTTCAAACTCAGCTCCAACATCTCCATAACCACAACCAAATTCAACTATTTTTTTGTTATTAAAAAATTCTTTAGAAAAGATTTTTACAATTTTCTCAATTCTTGTTTTTCTCCAATGAGAATAATGTCCTAAGAAGTTCCTATCCATATCTTTTATTTATTCAAAAAAGTATTTAAATCTTCAGGGGTTCCAATACCCCACATTTTGTCTATATTAAATGTTTTAATTTTTTTGCCATCAGATATAGCTTCATTAAAAACGGGGCAAACATAAAACTCATTATTAACTCTAACATTTTTATTGATCATCTGCTCAGCATACGTTACAAAATCTTTACCGCACTTCCAATAGTATATACCTACTGAAGCAATATTTGATATTGGATTTTTTTCAGCCACTTCAGTTATATAACCGTATTGGTCTACCTTTGCAAAGGACCATTTAGGGTGAGTAGACTCAAACGTTAGCATACCCGCGTCTACATTTTGCTCATGCATTTTGTACATAAACTCACCTGAATTCCATTCTACATATTGATCTGAATTAGCCATTATTAATGGGTAATCATTATTAATAAGTTCTTTAGCCAACAGCACTGTACAGGCAGCTCCTTCCGTTATACCTTCAACTTCAATAATACTGCAATTAGGTGCTATCATATTAAGAAGTGTATCAAGATTGTATTTCTCTCTGTGTGATTTCTGTACTATAAAAATATAGTGAGCATCTATATTTAGATTTTCTACTATAACCTGTATCATAGGTTTACCTTTAACGTCAATAAGTGGTTTAGGGAAAGTGTACCCAGCTTTTTCAAATCTACTCCCTGCACCCGCCATAGGTATTATTACATTTAATTTATCATCCTGCCATTTAGTGTTCATAATCGTCTTGTGCTTAATTAATCTTTCTTGAATATTAGAAATCGTGAGTTCTTTAGGGCTTGCTACTCTCCACACCTCTGCATTAGTACGGTATGCTGCCTGCAACCCGTTTGGTGAGTCTTCAACTATAAGAGTTTCTTCAGGTAAGCATTTTAATACAGACATTGCCTTCCAGTACATTTCTGGATGTGGCTTGCTGTTTATAACATCTTCGTTTGAAATCAATAAATCAAAATACTCTATTATACCTATTTTTGCAAGCATTACAAAAACACTTTTCCTAATAGAATTAGAACAACAAACTAATTTAAACTTAGCTTCAGATAAATATTTAAAAAATTCTATTAATTGATTGTTTGTATTGAGATTGTTAATTTGCTTTAATGTAAGCTCTTGTTTTCTTTCCCATATTGTTTTGTGAGAACTTATTGGTAACCCTTTTTGCTGGGTCAGCATATTTAACTTTTGTTCTGTCTTTAACCCATCAAAAATACTAAGATGTTCCTGGTAAGTTATTACATAATCAGAAGATATTTCTGATAAAGCTTCATTTAAAGCATTAAAATGTATCTCTTTAGCTTCTACTAAAACACCATCTAAGTCAAATAGTATAAGCTTGGTCATATGTTAATACAATTATTATAACATATGAAGCTAATCAAATGGCAATCTTGTTTTTTTATAAAAAGTTATCAATCCCACAAACCTCTTCTCCAGTATCAATATCTAGATTAACAATCTCTGCTTGGATTCCTAATGATGTCAATACCGCAAGCCAACCATTATCATCACACGGGCTACGATGTACAAATTCACCATCAACATAATATTCATTACCAAATTCTGAACAACATCCATCTCCGCATTCGTAAGAGTATGGTTTAATTGCAATTTTGTGTTTCATAGTCATTCTTCGCTGTCATCAAATACATCCTCAGGATAATCTTTTAGCAAACGATCATGATCATTGGGATCATTAAATCTAAAATAATCCCACGGGAAGTCTTCTCCCACACAAACATATGAGCTGTTTGGAATCCATTCTTTGTAAAACTTCTTATATTTCTTTCCAGTTCCACTTGCACGATATTCAAAAGAGCCGTTTTCATTTTTATGAAAATAAATTCCCAACACATCGTCTGTTTCTGCTATTTTGTGTTTAATAATCATTTGTTTCTGTCAGTGAACATGTTTCTCTTTCTCTAATATATCTCAATGCAGTCTCATGTCTAGTTTCACCTTCATAACAAGACTCAACACTCAATATAACCTCATTATATTTTAATTGAAGTTCGCTGTGATAGCTTCTGCAAACAAACCCACCAAATTGGTCAATTCCATTCATTTTTGCCCATTGATATAGCTTTCGTTCTGCTTCAATTATTTCAAGAGGTATGTTAGTTATCATTATTGTTCAGGTAGTTTAAAATCAATTAACTTTTTCAATTTAATAAGTGTACAGTCATCACCATCAGCTAAATGCAGGTTGTTCATCAAAGTATCTGTAATACCTTGTACAAGCTCTGATAACCTTAAAGCTCCTTCAGCAATAGCAGCATTAGCGACACCATCTTCAGATTGAATGTCTGTTGATAAAATATGAAGAGCTTTAATTAAAATTTGGTCAGGTGTTCTCATTGTAGTTGTTAACTGCGATCAAAAAGTCTCCATTCTTCTAGCTCTGTATCTTCACACAGTTGTTTAATTTCATTTTTAATTTTCTCTCTCTGCCTATTAGTATTGCTTAGACTAATACTAATCTGCCAAGCTTTCTCCTCATCTTCTAATTTACCTACTTTATAGATATGTTCAAGATGCTTCATATACTTGTATATCTGATCAAGGTAATGAAGCTCGTCTGTCTTCGCGCCAATGAATGAAGCTTTAATTTGCTTTTCTGTCTTAGTATTCATTTCACTCATAACTATCAACAAGCTTCAACTATATCAAAAATAAAACCATCAGATTCTTTGTAAGTCGGATAAAGAGCATTAACTTCTCTCAACATTGATTCTTTATTCCTTCTATCATATTCATATGAACCAACCAAACGTTTACCGCTTTTGGTACGTGTATCTTTTTTATAAATGTTTAAAATGTATTTCATATTATAGTTCTTGATGATAAAACTCTCCTGCGTCTTTTAACTCTTGAGTCGTTAAATCTAGATTATGTTTAAAAAAGTTTAATGCAAATTTTTTGTCAGGAAATTCTTCTACTTCCACCCCACACCAACTAGATGCTGGATGTAGTTTAACTATTGTATACTCTTTACCAACTTCTAAAAGATTCTTGGCATCTTCAAGAATGTTAGTAAACCAAAACCATTTAGGGGTACCTTTAAAAGTTATTTTTGAACCGATTTTAGGCCATTGTTTCATATTGTTTCAATTTAGGGAGCTTTAAGTGTCACTTAAACTTTTAAGGTTTAATATAAAGGTATTATATAGCAATTCTAATAGGGGACAACATTGTTTCTCTTTGTTGTCCCCTATTGGAGAAGCTTAATATTATAATGAATAATAATATAAAGCTAATTAGATAGTTTTCTGATATGTTTCTTGATGACACGTTCAATATCTACACGGAAATCATCTAGAGCTCCATCTAATTGTTCATCTTCAAGTGCGATTTCAGTCTCACCATGTCTTGAAACCTGCTCCATTACAGTATCAAAAACCCACTCACTAACCTGTTCACTAAGATTCAGATCTTCAACAATCATATTATGTATTTTTAAGTTTGGTTTATTCTTCTACGCGATTACAGTATGTACAACGCTTTTGTATTGTACCTTCTTGTTCAGAGTATACTCCATAACCACACACACAGTGTTTAGCTTGCATTTGTTCTCCTACTACATTATCAGTACTGCTATAATTGTGTGTATCTACTTCATTAACAGTTCGTGGGCAAATTAACGCTGTAGGGGTGTAATATACATTAGCAGTTTTGATATTGCCTGCTGATACAACGTTATTACTTTCAATGGGATGAGTGCTTTGTTGAGTTGAAGCCAGCATTCCTAATGCAAGCAAACTGACTGCAGCTAATGATAACGGTTTTAACATAAATTATTCTCCATATTCCGATTCAATATCTGCATCACAATCAACACAAGATACAGTAGGTCCTTCCCACAATACATCTACCTGAACATTCCAAGGGCCAACATTCATACGGGTATCGTTAAACACCACACGTATATTACCCCTAACACAACTTTCACAAAGAAGTCCATCATGTACTACAAATCTCTTGGTGTACATTCCAGGCCATGTAAGTGGCTGTCGAAGAGCTTCCTTTACGTTTTCAACTCGCTTATTTTTAGCCATATTAATTTAATGTAAATACTAACTTAATTGTTCTACCTTAATGATCTTAACTCGCTTTTCTGAAATAGGGTATACGTAGGTACCTTCAAAGAAATACGTAAATGCTGTAGCGTAATCCCCGTTGAAGCCTGTTGTAAAGCTATTTCCATCTGACAGATAACATTTAATATCAATACGTGCAGTGCTCATAGTTCATAAACACAACATGTCCCTTTTTCTTCAACTGCTGCAACAGCTTCCTCAACCCATCGATCAAGCGATAGCTGATGTAGATAGCATACCATTACTGACTCTCCCACTTGATTACCGGTGTAAAGGTCGAGGAAGTAACTATACCCTGAACCTCGCTCATGAACAATTTCAAGACCAAGGTGTTTAATAGCTCTGTTGATTTTATTAGTAGTCATATGTTTAGTCAATGTTAACCTGCAACTGCATCCCATTAAAGCTAGCGGAAATACCTATACAATTTTCTTTAATCATTTCATCAAGAGCTCGTCTAACAGCCCCAGCTGTTTTGTGATCTACTGTTTCATCTAGCTTAGCAAACGTACAATATACAGTAATGCTTTCATTACCAAGATACCGAATAATACGAAGCTTGGACTTTTTATTGAGATTATTGTAATATGTCATATATGTTTATTCTACAGTTTCTTCTTCAACTTCTTCAGTTTCTTCTTCAGGGTTTATAATATCCCAGTTTCTACAAAGATGTTCAAAGAACTCTGTAAAGTCACTCTCACCCATCCACTGAACCATTTCATTAAGAAGTTGATTCTTAACAAACTCTTCACTGCATGTTTCAATCAAATAATCAATCTTGTCGAACCGGTTCATATTATTCATTTTCTTTGTTGTTGGCTGCAATTTCAAGCTGAAGTTTTGCATCGTAAAAAGCCAACGCTTTGCGCGTTGTTTCTAGTTCTGAATCTTCACACTCAACATCAATCCAAATATCACGACCTGCCGTAATAGGGTTGCGATGAGTTACTTTGAACCCTGGTGAGCAACCACAACTACACCCAGCTTTTGCAGAGAACTTAATTGTATCACCTGGAAACAGAACTTGCAAGCTTGCAATAGTCTGTTTATTAACGTAACTGCACAATGCTGACCAAGTCTTGCATTTAAAGTCTAAGTTATAAACTTTATGCTTATTAAAGAACTCATTATCAACAAGCTTTGTAAGAGCACATTCAGTGTAAACAACACTGTGACCGTAAGAAACTCTATCTCTTGACTTTGTCTGTCTAATTATAGCATTCATATGTGTGTGTATTTTGCCGACATATAAATTATAATAGCTTAAAGAAGATTTCTTTAATTAACTATTAAACAATCTTAACAAGATAAATTTTAAGAAATATATATTTCTTTATTTCTAGGCAGAAAAAAATCTGTTGAGCTATTAACTATTTCTAATCATATTTAGCCCATGTGTTACAATTGCCTCGTAACTACCTAGTGATTTGCGAAGACTATACACCTGGCAGCTAACATCTGAAGAGCCAATTTCTTCATAACCATATTCTTGTAATTCCATTGTAGCTACACGCCTCACAAGGGTCTTTATACCTGAGTCAAGCTTCTGATATTCTGCGTAAAGTTCTTCAAAAGTTTCCATATATAGTGTATATTAGAGAGTTGCTTTACTGGCTAAGGTTTCTGTTATCAAGCCTGACTTCTGCATTGAATCTACAAAATCTACCCACATAGTTCGAATTGTAGCATTGTAATTGTTTTGGGATTTATTTTTTTGTTTTAGGGTTGGATGATGTTCCCAAAACGTTTTACGAAGTTGTTTTTGTGTTGTATACATATTTTATCAACCTTTTAATACTTTCACCGACTTAAAAATTATAATAGCTTATAAAAGATTTCTTTATTTACTTCTTATTTGTTGATTTTATAAAGAAAACTACATAATAAGTATGTATATGGACGACAATTTTAACAATATTGTTTTTGATACAATTATCCCTATGGGTGATAATTGTACCGCTGCTTTAATTCTTCAAGATTTAAAATTAAGACATCGCGCGTTTCCATGGGATTGGGTTGAGTCCTCACCGCATCAAACTCTTCAAGATTTGCAAGATAATTTTTCATTTTTACTTGGAAAGGAAAAACAAGCTTTGAATCATTATAAAGATTTTAGTCTTGAAGAGATTAATAAAATACTTTCACTGAGAATTAAACGTTTTAATAATTTTATAGATTCAAATTCAAATATAATTTTATTTAATACCTGCTGGGTAAGAATATGGACAGGGTGTTTTATATTTCTTAAGTACGACTGTACAAATCTACATAAATTAATCGATTATTTTTTACCTCTGCAAAAAGACCGCAATATTTACTTTTTATTAGTTAATCTTAATAATTCATTTGACTCTCTTAGAAATAGACCTAACGTAATTTTAATAGATGTTACTATGGAAAACGTAAATATGGAAGGTGTTCTTTATAAAGAAGGTACTGACCATTATCTACCTCATTCAGAGCGAGATGATTTTAGACCGAGTTTCCTCAAGCAAGTACAAGATGGTATAAAAGCTTTAAATATTAAGTTTAATGAATTTGTAGATTTGCGTGATAATGTTGAAGAACCTAATAAGAATCTTATAGATGATTGGTGGTAATACTACCATGTAGTAATATTATTTTCTGGTTCAGTTACAGCTTCTACAGCCTGAGTTAGACCATCTACTCGTTGCTCTTCAGGGTCTTCTTCACCACAATTTTTATTAGTACAGCACCAGCTACCACCACATACATAAGCTCTTCCTGAATCTTCGTCTACATCGACGTCTTCTTCATATTCCATACACTCACCACAAACATCACAAATTTCATCATCTTCTTCATCTGCAGGATTGCCTGCGTTAAGCCACCTATCATGAGCTGCTCCAAATTGTCTATCGTTCATATATTTGTATTATTAGTTAAGAGTGTCTTCAATAGTAAGGCGTGCTTCAGTCGAAATACCTTCTAGATATGCGAATGCTGTTAGACTGTTTAATATAACAGTGCATTGTGCTTGCAATTCTCTTAATGTACGAGGTGTTGGTTCTTGTTTGGTAAGATTTATTAACTTGCAAGTTTCACTTGTTAATTCAAGGATTGTGTCTTGAGTAAGTGTAATTGTTGACATTTTATTTATAATCTATGGTTTGTGTTGACTACAAAATAAATTATAAATGATTATAGAGGTTTTCTTTATTTACTTTTCTCTATCTTTTATAGTATCTATGTATTCCATACCATGTTCAAAAGCTACAGATAGTACATCTTTAACATTTGTTTCAAATAGGTGTTGCTCGCTATCAGGCACAGTTTCAAGATATCTAGCGTATATGTTATACATTAAAGCAGCTACCCATATTGCATCACCTTCATGATCTTGAATTATTTGTACTGCTGGACACCAATCTTTAGATTGATTTAAAACTCTGTATATATGTATGATTTCTTCCACCTTTTCAAGATCGTAACTCATATATAGTTATTTAGGATAAAACTTATAAATAACTATGCACATGCAACTGTTTAAGTCATATTATACTAATACTCTTATTGCAGAGAGTTTAAACGGTAATTTATCTATACTTGACAAACAACCTAAAGATATAATTGAAATTCTTCGTACTAATGTAAGATGTAATAATAGTATAAATGCACTGTATAAAGGTGTTAATTCAAACGATGATTCAAGTAGATTAATACATTACTGTAATATGTTATCTGAAGACATATATCGGTTTGTAACACAAAAGCCTGCTAATGACCCGGTCAAGCAACAAACGTACACAAACAATTTTAATAATATTTTACAATTCTTACGTAGTTCACCCTTCAATAAATATATTTTTCCTGATGTAGTTCAAAGCGATACATTCATTTACTTGCATAGAACAGATTTGTTTGATCAAATAGCTTGGCCTGATAAATCTGAACAAGAAAGAGAACAACTACTTGATAGTAGTTTTAAGTTTTATGTATTTTTCGATGATACGAGCGACAAGAGTGAGGAGATATTTAAAACACTCATAAGTTATTATGTAAATAAACCTACATACTTTCGCCATGCTAAATTTAATAAATTTTATGGTAGGAATGAAAGTTTCATCTTTTATTTTTCAAGTGTAGGTGTCAAGCATACTGAAGAAGTAAAGAGATATATACAAAATCTTTCTTTTAATTTGCATACACCTATACAAACAGAATTAAATGAAGATTTAAAAACAGTATCAGGCACTCAAGTTAAAACATGTTTATTAGCATTAAGAATTTGTTTGAGTATGCTAGGCAATAATAAACAAAAGATTCAAGAATTATATAATTCTTTTTCGCACGAAAAAAATAGCGCAACAGTAGAAGTTGTAAGACATCATAAAGCTGATGACATTTTCACATCTAAAGGAATAGAGTTAATTCAGAAGAATACAAGTCTTACATTAACAGGTAAACAGTCTTCTTTAACATTACCCGACAATGTCCAAGATATTACAATTGGGCGTAAAGAACTTAGTAATGTTGTTGATGAACCGGGGTATGTTAGTAGAACACAGTTTAGACTCTTTAAAGATGCTAATAGTAGTTGGAATATACAACCTTACCCGAATGTAACCAACCATACACTTGTAAACGGCAAAAAACTTACTAATACTAAGCAAGTTAAATCTCACGATAAAATTGAAATCGGTGTAGAAGGTACTTGTGTAATTACTTTAGATGGCGTTTAATATCAATAACGTATAAGTAATTATATGGCATTAAAACCCAATTGTGACGCTGATATGTTACCGGGGTGGATATACGGTATATTATTCGTGCTATTACTTGCTTCAATAGCTTCTCTTGGTCTTATAATGTATGTAGCTAGATCTTAAATGCTAAGATGAGCGTATTTTACTTTTGCCATAAACCAGCGCTTGGGGTTTTTAAGTTCAAAATAATAAACAGACGTCATATATGTTGACTTGTTATATCTTGAAGGTGGTGGATTAGGGAACCCTGAATTTTTATACTCAATACCTAAAATTTCATCAGCAATACAACTATCTCTCCACAAAGCTTGTGAATCTAAAGGTTGCTTGTATTCACTTTCTAATACTTCTTTAAGAAGTTCACCATATTTTTCTCTTGAAATGCTTATTTCAATCTCTTGAATATTCTCGTTCATCAAACAAATAGTTATTTTCTTCTTCCCAGCAATCTAATTCATCTTGACATCTAAAAGAATTACGTTTAAACGTATGTGTTCTATTATCTTTACACCAATTGCACGTACCGTGATTTCTACAAGTTAAATCAATTGCTTGAGCACCTTTATAAGGTTTACGAAACTCTTTATTGTGTTTAATAGCCTTGTCTAACATGTAATTAATTATACTAGCTCCTTAAAAATTCGATTGCTAGTATCTTTTCAAGTTGTTCACCAACATGTTCATGTCGAAGTATATGTAACGTAGAGCAACTATTTTTATTGTTGGTCATCTCTACAACAAACCCCCCAGACGCACTAAAGAATTTTAAATTTATAGTAGCGTCTTTAAAATCTCTAAATGTATTTGGTACGTTAAATAAAGGTGATGTTAAAGTATTTAACCCGTAACTATAATTACCATTAGTAAGACTTGCAATGCTACTAGGGGTAAGAGCTGATATAGCACTTGTAGTTAAACTTTGAGTGTTATAGTTATATGGATTCATTTGCATTGAGTTGTAACTTGAATTAAGGTCACTCAAAGACAATGGAATATTTTGAAAAGCTTGTGCTGTCTTAACACTATTAAGAGCTTTTTGTAATTCAGAGCTATAACACCATGATACTAATTTAGTTAATGCGCGTTTAATGAAGTTCATAATCTTTAATCAATGATATAAAGATTATACTCAAAATCTACTTTTGATTAGTTTTTACTTGAGTCTTTTTTTTGTCTACTATCTTTTCAGATTGAGATTTCCAATTGATCTCATCAAAACGTTCACAGTAGTCTTTTATATCTTTAATGGGTCTTGGCTTGGAACCTTTACCGTTTTGCATATGTTTAAATTAAAATGCTAACTCCACAGAAATTGCCTAAATTTAATAAGATTCAACAAAACTTCAGTATCTTTATCATCAATTTGCTTTTCAACACGAGTCATATGTTCATAGTATTCTTTTGAAGCATCAGAGAATAATTCTAGTTGAGCAGGTTTAAATGTTTCACTGAACATATCATCTTCCATTGCTTGCCGTTCAACTGTAATATACTTGTATGCGCTCTCAATCCATACATTAAACTCCCTGCCTAATTCACTATGCCCAAAGCCTTCAGTATTATGTTCATTAACATAATAACTTTTAATGATCTCAAAATTAACAGTACGCAGCACCTCGTCTAAGTCTACCCATTTACGAGGTATAGAGTCTCTAATATCAGTATGACATGGCTTATACAAACGATACAAATACCAGGTTAAGTCGTAAAGTTTAAATTTAAGTTTAGTAAAAATAGAAATTTTACGTGGAATCTTAAGATCTTCTTTAACTTGCTCCCATGTTAACATCTTGCTAGGGTCTTTAGATTCTTCCAAACGTTTAGCGAGTTCTTTATATATATTAGTCCACGGCCATGTAAGCATATTATTACCTTCTTGAATTAACGTATGTATTTACTAAACTATTTACCTTTTTAAACTCAGATGTCGTTTCTTTTACAGCATCATTATATCGTGCGTAATATACTTCAGTGTCTGCTTTAAGTACTTTTTTACGATCTGTATAATCAATTACAGTGAAAACACCTTCTCTAATAGTGACTTTGAACGCTTGCACCTTAGAACTCTCATACAAAAGTTCTACTTGAGTGTCAATAACTTGCTTGTTAGACTCTTTTGTTTTTGATGTTTTTAGCATATAATTATTTATTCCTTATTCAGCTCTCTTGTATGTAATTGTAGGCTCACCAGAACCGCAATCCACTGTATAGATATAATCAATATCACCATGATCCTTAGTGCATACACCAATACCTAGAAAATCTAAATTATTGTCGCTCTTTACTTTATTAGCATACCATACAATGAATTTAGCAGCGAGGTATTCTGCATCACTAAATCGTGTATCTTTACATTTAGCTTTTACCTCTGCTAAGAATTCATTGAGTTCAGGTACTCGATTCTCAGGGTACCCATCATAATGTACATAAACGTTAGCATATGTAGTTCCGCGCTGATCAAAATGAATATTACTTCTTGTAGCCATATGTTTTAAATAATTTTAGGTTTACTATCTGCTTTATAGGACATTAATTTTATACCACAATTGCGTATAGAATCTACTATTGTTTGTGGTGAATCTTCAAACCAAGTTTCAATATCTTGTTCTTCAAGATCTTGTGATGCAAATGCATACAGTTCACAATGTCTATGTGCGTTTGCTTGTGTTCGCATCTTTAGCGTAAACAATATTTTTTCAAGTGGATTACTTTCTTGTGGTTTATCTGCTAGAATATTGAAAACATTCTTTCTCTCAAAGTGCTCGTATTGAGTTATATCAACAAGAGCTTCTAAACCTTCAGAGCCCCACATTGCGAGATATTTGTTCATTACCTGCCAAGTATTTCAAAGGCTACTCTCACTCCCAACTCCGACAGCCAGAACGTGTGATAGTAGGTATCCTTGGATTGTCCCCAATCACTCCCATCATCTGCATAACCTAACTTCTTCTGTGTTAGACTAGAGAGGAGGCCTGCTCCTGCATGTTTATTACCACCCATAATCTTGGTAGCTTCAGTCATTCCACCGTTAGAGTAATTGTCACTCAACTGTGACTCTACATTATCATAATTCAAGCACAACTCCAAGAAAGCACGTTCATTAGCGGTTAGACTTTCAGCTACTAGTTTTACTTCCTGCGGATCAATTGTTGTAGTATTCATATTGTATATTTTGTTTACTCAATTATCTGTCGTTCAAAGAATAAATTACCGTCGTTGAGATGATACACTGCTGGTGTTGTTAATTGTTTGTAATAATCTTGAGCTTGATCTTCAAGCTCAAATTCTACTGAGAGACATGATTTACTAAAATCAATATTCTCATCATGACCACTTACGCACTTGACTGACCAAACTTTTTTATCTCTAACAAGTTCAGGTTCAAAAACTGTTTCTTTTAATGATGTACCATCAACTATTGAAACAATTTTAATCATGTTACTTTGATTTAATTACTCCCAAACCTTGAAACATCAACATTGAGTTGGTTAGATAATATTGAAGTTTGTAAAGATTTTGCTGGTAACTTGCAACATTCATCTTGATCTTGCGCTTGTCAACTTCATTGATACGAGAAGTATTTACAATATTTAAAATAGCTGTTTCAAGTTCTTGTGGTTCGTTAATACCCATTAATGTATTATAATGTTGAACAAATATTGAACTAGAATGGTTTTTCATAATTTTTAGGTTAACTACTCTCGACATAAAAATTATAATAGCTTAAAGAAGATTTCTTTATTTACTTTTTTTATCTACATTCTTTACAACAGTTCGTAAGATGTGTTCTTTATTATCTAAATCAATAATTTGAACAAATCGTTCTGCTGCGCGCGGACAGTCTGCGTAGTATACACCTTTCCACTCACCGTTTGGTAAGTCTAGATACTCTACTACATATTGTTTAATTTCTTGTATACCAACACTATCCATATTAGAGAGTTATTTCAATTTCAGGTAGACCATAGTACTGTTCATCGGTAAGGTCAATTACTTCGTGAGTAAAGCTTCTAGCTTCCCAAGTAAAATTATCTGCTAGCGATTCAAGGACACTTTCTTGTGTGTCGCTGTTCCATGTTTTAGGTACGTTTACAATAACACTTTCTGGAAGATCATCATACTCTTCGTCATCAGTGTTCCAAATTATATCGGTAATTAGATAGGCTGTCATAAGGTTATAAGTTCAAGTCGTATTTATATATTCTGTAAAATAATCCAGCAAAAAAAAATTTTAGGGAGTTTCAATATAGGTTAACGTCTCAAAGCTATATTTCAAGCAAGCAAAAAGAAATTTTGATGAATCTACAACTTGAATTAAATGGTATTGATCATTACAGTCTCTACCAAGCAAAGCTTGACCATATGATATAAAGCCGCATTCAGTATGAAGAACTTTGCGACGCTTGCGTACACTCCCGCTTCTACGTTTGCTTGTGTTATTAACACCTAAAGCTTTTGACCAACTTGAATTACGAAGCCATACTTTCATGTTTAAACACTTTACACAATAACATCAGTCTTAAATTCTTTTACAGCGTTTTTATACGATGTTTGACTTTCATCATATTTGTCGTTAGTATACTGCCAGTTCCAAAACAAAGCGTTGTGTTGTGTATCAAACCCGTAAAATTTTAATACCTGACGTTGCATATCTACAGCGTTTGTTCCGTTCCAATTTTGACCTATTGCAATAACGCCTGCTTGTATATTCTTGATAACATTACTTTCGCCCAAAGTTGTATGTCTGTTTTCTAACCATGTCAAGCGTTCAATAAGTTTTTGATATACCCCATTCATGCTGCCCCATCGTATACTACCAAAAAACACAACAGCTTTAGCTTGAAGTAGTGGTTTAGATATCTTCCACAATTCATCATCTTTATTATTTAAACTTGCCCAACATCTATGGCACCCGCTAGGGTTTTTGTTTTTATCTTGTAATAAGGATTTTTTAATACCACAACAATTACCTCTGCTATCACTAACATTACCTTCACATTGATAGATGTTGAGTTTACTTGCATCTACAGTAGTAACAGTAGTTTTAGTTTTTGATGCAATATACCCTGCTAATTGATGGCTTTTAGGTGCATCTTTGATACCCTCCCATCTGTTGCTTGTAGTTACAAACAATGCATTGTCAATTGTGTCTAGATGTTCAATAATAGTATCTATACGCTTGGTGTATTTGCTTTCTAATAAAGCTATATGTTTGCTGAATGATTGCATAAAATTATTGTTGTCTATCAATTTTTATTTAAGAACTTCTCAAACAATTATATACCATATTTAAGTTTACTAAACAACCATTTCTTTTCGTCTACAATTTCATAGATATCGTAGATATAGTCTATTGTG
>Ga0209297_1000738_pt1 | contig 20051 bp, 17 predicted proteins | sample S_130805_MF_Meta_FD_187322 | JGI IMG/M metagenome (GOLD analysis project Ga0209297, IMG submission 187322) | Freshwater microbial communities from Lake Simoncouche, Canada to study carbon cycling - S_130805_MF_MetaG (SPAdes) (version 2) | ecosystem: Environmental > Aquatic > Freshwater > Lake ...
GCGCCAGCGAATCATCATTCGCTCAACAACGGTATGAGCCTTATCGATTTCAGATTCTGGAACCGGTGGAGCAGTCACACCACGTGCAGCCTGCGATAAATATGAAAGGACCATCACTGATGCGCGTGCAAGATTGCTGCGCGCTTCGGCATCATCGATATCTAGTAGTGGTTTAAATCCCCACGCTGGTGCAAGCATTGAGATTGCCGCTTGAACATCGACGCGAACATCACCTGAGTGAACTGGTAGTGGAAATTTTTCGGCATTTGGTAAACCTGGATTGAACTCATCATCTACGAGTAAGCCCCACACATTTCCAAAAGAGACTCGCCCTACGAGCTCGTCGATATCTACACCGCGGTAGCGAAGTGCGCTGCCCTCTTTGTCCGGCTCTGCAATCTCAGATTCAAAAGCGATTACACCTTCAAGACCAGGCTTAAAATCCTCTGACACTGTGAGCTCCTTAGTGTGCGTTATGCAATGGCTCAATTCTGCACCTAGCTAAGGGGTAGTCGCGACCAGGAACTGCGAGGATGCACTCACAATGAAAGTGAGGTTCGATACACCTATGAGCAATCAAGGATTTAATCGCGATGAAATCAGGGCAATGCGCCTTTCATACGGCCAAGACGGTATTGGCGAACTGAGTGCCGACCCATTTGTGGCCTTTGCCGATTGGCTGCGCCAAGCACATGAGAATCCAATTATCGTCGAAGCCAATGCAATGGTCCTCTCGACAGTAGATTCGGATTTAGCAATCACAACTCGCACGGTACTTCTCAAAGATATTTCGAATGGCGGTTTTACATTCTTCACAAACTACTCTTCACGCAAAGCCCATTCCATCGAAATGAACTCCCAAGTGAGCCTGCTCTTTCCTTGGTATGCAATGGAAAGGCAAGTAGCAATAAGTGGGCTGGCTGAAAAAGTCAGTACCGAAGAGTCTGAAAATTATTTTGCAACGAGACCCTGGTCTTCACAAATTGGCGCTTGGGCCAGCCATCAATCTGCCCCGCTTGCATCACGCGAAGAGTTAGATCAAAGATTTCAAGGCGCCTCTGAAAAATGGCCTGAGGGAAGCCACGTTCCATGCCCACCGCATTGGGGTGGATTTCGCATTACACCTCTCGCAATAGAATTTTGGCAGGGGCGCTATTCACGGATGCATGATCGGTTGCGCTATGAACGGCCAAATGCCGGCGCTGATTGGGTGATAGGTCGCTACTACCCATAAACTCGCCTAATGAGCGCAGAGATATTTATCCCGGCAAATATTAAGCCCCTCGATGGACGTTTTGGTTGTGGCCCTTCAAGAATTCGCCCACAGTCACTAGCTGCACTCTCAACTGGTGCAGATTTAATTCTTGGAACATCCCATCGACAAAAACCTGTAAAGAATGTAGTAAAGCGCGTTCGTGATGGGCTACATACACTCTTTAATCTTCCAGATGGCTACGAAGTAATCCTTGGTAATGGTGGATCTACAGCGTTCTGGGATATTGCAACGCTGGGCTTAATCCACGAGCGTTCTCAACACTTAGTCTTTGGCGAATTTTCATCTAAATTCGCAACGGCCGCGCAAGAAGCACCTTTCTTAGGCCAACCAACGGTTATTAAATCCGAGCCTGGATTGCATCCATTATCCGTGGCTGAAGCGGGAATTGATGTCTATGCACTGACTCACAACGAAACAAGTACTGGCGTATCAATGCCGATTCTTCGCCCGGCCGGTACCGACGGGGCACTTGTAGTTGTCGATGCAACGAGTGCCGCTGGCGGCTTACTGGTTGATCCCAAAGAGTTTGATACCTATTACTTTGCACCACAGAAATCATTTGCCTCCGATGGCGGCCTTTGGATTGCGATTATGAGTCCTGCTGCAATCGCACGTGTTGAATCTATTAAAGCCAGCGGTCGTTGGATACCTGCCTTCTTTGATCTAACTATTGCCATTGAAAACTCACGCCTTGATCAGACGTACAACACGCCTGCAGTTGCAACTTTGATCTTATTGGCAGAACAAATTGAATGGATGAATGCCGGCGGAGGGCTCTCATTTACTGCCGGTCGAAGTGCGCAATCCGCTAATATCTTGTATTCATGGGCAGAAAAAACTAGCTATACAACTCCTTTTGTTGAATCTCCCGCAATGCGATCCAACGTGGTTGGCACAATTAACTTTGATGAATCCATCGATGCCACAAAAATTGCTGCAGCACTTCGTGCAAATGGGATTGTCGATACCGAGCCCTACCGCAAGTTAGGTAAGAATCAACTGCGAATCGGTATGTTCCCCGCCGTTGATCCTTCCGATGTTGAAGCACTTACTACGTGCATCGACTATGTAGTTGCGGCGCTGTAGAGGATGTCAAAGAGTTTTCATCGCGACAAATTCTTCTGGGTTACTTCCACTCAAACTGCAATAGTTAACTTTTACTTAGGTGGCTTTGGTCCCGCACAATCTTTATTGCGCGCAGATCAAGGAACGTCGCTCACTGTCGCCGGCCTACACGGGACTGCGATGGGAGTTGCTGCAATTTTCGCAGGCTATGCCAACCCGCATATCGCCCATCGTTTTGGTCGCACCCGCGCTGGTTGGATTGGCCTGGGAATATTTAGTGCCGGCGTAACAATGTTCGTCGTCTTTCCACCAGTTGTTCTTACGCTGCCGGCTACATTAATTACCGGCTTTGGAACCTCAATCATCATTAATAACATGATGACCTCCATGTCGCACCATTATGGGAAGGCCGCTGCAGTGGCAATCCCACAAGCAAATGGAATCTCATCCGTTGGTTTTATTTTGGGCACAGGATTAATCGGTGGCATTGCAATTCTTTTTCCAAGTCTTTGGCGTATCGGTCTTTTAATAGCCATCCCTGTTGCCTTGGGCCTATTTGTAATTGGACGTAATAAAGATGTAGATGATCATGTTCCCGATGAGGCAGGACCTCAAAGAGGAAAACTGTCGCGTAAATTTTGGATTTCATGGTTCGGCTTTGTGGCATGTATATCTAGCGAGTTCGCGGTCTCTTTTTGGGCTGCAGCGTTACTAAAAGATCGAGTTGGTTCGACGGCGGCAATCTCAACTGTTGCACTAGTTGGCCTTGGCGTTGGGATGGCCGTGGGTCGTTGGTATGGTGGGCTGTTCTTGAAGCGTTTTGCATTAGATACTCAATTATTAATTTCAATAGCAGTGCAGTTCGTTGGCTTTGTAGTCTTTTGGCTATCTCATATTATGTTCATCAGTGCGATATCTCTATTTGTTATTGGACTTGGAGTTTCCATCCAGTTTGCTCTCGCTTCGATTCGCTTAATCTCATTTAGTGACAACCGTCCAGATCTAGCAATCGGTCAGACTTCACTAGCCGCAGGCATCGCAATTGCGGCTGCCCCATTCTTGCTTGGAGTACTTGGCGATAGCTTCGGAATCTCTCGCGCATACATAATGGTTCCAATATTGATCGCAATCGCTTTTGCTATCGTAAAGTTCGTTCCCTCACATCCAGAAAAGGCGCTACTCAATGAATTATAAAACTCGCAGAATGGTGACCTTAGTAGTGCTCTTTGGGCTAATTATTATGATTGCCATCAGCGCGCTTTAAAACTGCAGCCACACTTATATCTTCAGGAACGCTAACTTTATTTCGGTATTTAATCCAGACAAATAACGATGCACTCAATGAGATGGCCCCACATAAAGCAATCGTGCGTCTGATGCCGATGTAATCAGTGGCTAATCCGATCAATGGTGAGCCAAACGGAGTTCCACCCATGAAGATAAGTAGGTAAAGACCCATAACCCGACCACGTATCGCAGGATCAGTGCTCGTCTGAACTATTGAGTTGGCAGATACCAAGGTTGTGAGCGCAGTTAGGCCGCACATTGGGAGCCAAAGAATATAAGTTGTGTAGTTTGGAAGTACCGAAAGAACCATTATTGAAATCGAAAAGAGCGTCCCTCCAACAATGACGAATCTCGTTGTCCTAAAGCGTTCTAAGCGGGCCGATCCAATCGCCCCGGTTAACGATCCAATCGCAATAAAGGTTCCCATCAGGCCAAAGTTTGCTGGTCCTAATCCAAACTCTTGAGTCGCCATGAGGGCATTGAAGATTTGAAAATTTAACCCGAAAGTTGCAAGGGCAAATACCATAATCATCACTACATAAATATCTGGACGCGCCTTTGCATAAGCAATTCCTTCACGAATATTGCCCAAACTCTTAGGCTGATTCTGATGAAAAAACCTTCTTTTATTTAGCTTTACGAGAGCGAAGATCACGAAAAAATAAGAGGCGCCGTTGACGAGAAAGGATGGGCCTGTACCAAAGGCTGCAATTAGCAATCCGGAGACTGCGGGGCCAACGAGTCGACCGCCATTAAAGTTTGCCGAATTTAGACTTACAGCATTGGGTAAATCTGCCGGGCCAACTAATTCACTGGTGAATGCCTGGCGCACAGGCGCATCAATAGCAGTTGAGATTCCAAGCACTCCAGCAAGTACGAAGACATGCCAGAGTTGAACCAAGTCTGTGATGACTAATAACCCTAATCCAATTGATGCTGCGCCTCCAACGATATTTGTAGCGATTAAAACTTTGCGCTTATCAATGCGATCTGCCAGCGCTCCACCATGGAGTGAAAATAAAAGGACGGGCGCAAACTGCACTGCTGTGACAAGACCTAAATATGTACCGTTGTTATTAGTGAGCTCTAAGACGAGCCAATCTTGGGCAATGCGCTGTGCCCAGCTGCCAATGTTAGAAATAGTATTTGCTGGAAAAAGGATGCGGTAATTGCGGTGACGAAATGAACGCCAATTGCCATCTTCTTTTACCGTAATCGGCATTACTCTTCTCTCATGGAATCAAATATTCGTTCAGTTGTAACCCTAGTAGCAATCGGAACCATCTGCTGGCTAGTTGCCGGCGTTGTCGCACTTGCGATGAATGCCGATGCTAAGGTCATCTGGACTTGCGCCTTTGGGGCGCTATTAGGTGCAGTTGGAATTCGATACTCGATACGTCGTTCGCGACGCAGCGGCATTTAAGCCTCTAGTTGAGAGGCAATTCCGCGAAGTACACGGCCTAGGCGCTCGGCTTCAGGACCCGCTGGGTGGCGCCCATGTCGAAGACCATTTCCAACGCGATCAAGAATTTTAATTGTGTCCTCAATCATCGCCGCTAAATCATCGGGATTAACGCGTGCGTTTTCCACTAGTGATGGCGGCGCATCCACGATATGAACTGACATCGCCTGCGGACCCTTACGGCTATCGGCAACGCTGAATTCAAGTTTGGTGCCAGGTTTAACTGTTGAGATTCCAGCGGGAAGAGATGATGCAGCTAGATAGACATCTTCGCCCTCATCATTTGCAATAAAACCAAAGCCTTTTTCTAATGAAAACCATTTAACGCGGCCTGTAGGCATGGGGTGACTCCTTAAGGATTGTGCGTACTCGTGTAGCCGCGGGCTGCGGTCAGGGGATTAGTTTAACAGAGGAGCGGTGAAGGTCGCTTCGGAGTGCGCTCCGCAGCCATGATCAACAGAGACCACTCGTGCATCTTCTGGTGAGATTGCATTGGCGCAGACGCCAAAAGTTGAGCGTAACGAGCCGGCAATTTGAATAAAGAAGCCACAAGAATGACATGGCTTAGGCGCAGATTCGGCCATCGGAGATTTAGGTCCGCGATCACCTTCATACCAACGCTTGGCAGCTTGGTCACGGCCTTCAATAGACATAACGCGTGCACGACCAAATCCAAGTTCGATAGCCATCGCCGTATCTAAATCCTCATCGGCGGGAAGCGCCGCAGCACCTGTTACTAAACGTGTGTCATCAAGTGAGCTTGGAACAATGTCGCCAACGCCAACATCACCAGGTTGAATGCGATCGCGATATGGAATCCAATCGGGGGCAATAAGTGCATCGGGTCCAGGAAGAACAACGACGTCACAAATTGTTGGCTGCGCATCTGCATCAACTTTTGCAACTGTTACACACCAGCGCCAACCTTTATATCCTGCAAGTTTGGCCTCAAATAAATATGTAGCAACGCGATCTTCATCATCGAATTCGACCGATACGAAACTTCCGATTTCAGATGCACCGTGGAGCTCATCGATTATTGCATTCCGGGCAAGGTCGGTCGCATCAAATGGATTTTCTCCAGTTGATGGTTTTTCTTTAGATGCTCGCTTAAGGAGCGACTTCTTTGCCATGGCATAAGGATAAAGCAGAACGCCGCCCTAATGTTAATTGAGGGCGGCGTTAAGCGTAATTAGGTAATAAAGGGCTTTAGAAGTCCATATCTCCGCCACCTTGTGGCATTGGTGCTGGATTCTTTTCTGGCTTATCTGCGATTACTGCCTCAGTAGTGATGAAGAGCGCTGCAATCGATGCCGCATTTTGAAGCGCAGAGCGAGTGACCTTAGCTGGATCGATGATGCCAGCTTTAATCATGTCTACGTACTCTCCAGTTGCAGCATTTAATCCTTGACCTGAAGGCAAGTGACGGACCTTCTCAACTACAACTCCGCCTTCAAGTCCTGCATTAATTGCGATCTGCTTAAGTGGAGCCTCGATTGCAAATTCAACAATCTTTGCTCCAGTTGCTTCATCACCAGTCAGTGATAACTTCTTGAATACTGCCGTGCCTGCTTGTAGAAGTGCAACACCGCCACCGGCGACAATTCCTTCTTCTACTGCAGCCTTGGCGTTGCGCACTGCATCTTCAATGCGGTGCTTGCGCTCCTTGAGTTCTACCTCAGTTGCAGCTCCTGCTTTGATAACAGCGACGCCACCGGCAAGCTTGGCAAGGCGCTCTTGTAGCTTCTCGCGGTCATAATCTGAATCGCTCTTTTCAATTTCTGAACGAATCTGCGCGACGCGACCCTTAATTAGAGCCTCATCTCCTGCGCCTTCAACGATTGTTGTCTCATCCTTGCTGATAACAACTTTGCGAGCGCGACCCAAAAGTTCTAGACCGGCTTGATCAAGCTTGAGACCAACCTCTTCAGAGATAACAGTTGCACCAGTAAGAATCGCAATATCTTGAAGCATCGCCTTGCGACGATCTCCAAAACCTGGCGCCTTTACAGCTGCTGAGCGGAAAGTTCCGCGAATCTTATTTACTACCAACGTTGCAAGTGCTTCGCCTTCAACATCTTCGGCAATAATTGCAAGTGGCTTACCTGATTGCATAACTTTTTCAAGAACTGGAACCAAGTCCTTGATATTTGTAATCTTCGAGTTAGCGATCAATACGTAAGCATCCTCTAGGACAACTTCCATACGATCTTGGTCGGTTACAAAATATGGAGAGATGTAACCCTTATCAAAGCGCATTCCTTCAGTGAGCTCTAGCTCAAGACCGAAAGTATTTGACTCTTCAACAGTGATGACGCCCTCTTTGCCAACCTTGTCCATCGCCTCAGCGATCATTTCGCCGATAGTTGCATCTGCTGCAGAAATTGATGCAGTTGCAGCGATCTGCTCCTTTGAATCTACGCTCTTTGCCATTGACAAGAGTTCGGCAACGATTGCATCGACCGCCTTTTCAATTCCACGCTTGAGTGCCATTGGGTTTGATCCGGCGGCAACGTTGCGTAGGCCTTCGCGAACAAGGGCTTGGGCTAATACAGTCGCAGTGGTTGTTCCATCTCCTGCAACATCGTCGGTCTTCTTAGCAACTTCCTTAACTAGCTCTGCGCCAATCTTTTCCCATGGATCTTCTAAATCAATCTCTTTTGCAATCGAAACGCCGTCGTTAGTAATTGTTGGGGCGCCCCATTTCTTTTCAAGAACTACGTTACGTCCGCGGGGTCCGAGGGTTACTTTGACCGCATCGGCCAAGATATTCATTCCGCGCTCTAGACCGCGACGTGCTTCTTCGTTAAAGGCAATCTGCTTTGCCATGAGTTGTGCTCACTTTCCTTTGATTTAGGTGGGGGCTTTATCACTCGCACCCCGAGAGTGCTAACGCCAAATCTACGGGAGGTATTCCAAGGACGCAAAACGAGGGGGCTTTAGCGGGTAATACGGGTGCTCATGCGGGCCTCGCGCAGGCGGCGAAGGCGTTTTACGAGCATTGGGGCGGCCATAAGGGCATCATCCCGGTCGATCAGGTCATTGAGAAGTTGGTAATAGCGAGGTGCGCTGAGTTCGAAGAGCTCTTTAATCGCCGTCTCTTTTGCCCCGGCATAGCGCCACCAGCTAGCTTCAAAATCAAGGATGCGTGACTCTAAATCACTGAGGCCGCTATGAATGGTTGGCTCTTCTTGTGCGGACATGGGTTAAAGCGTATCGGGGCGGGATGCGAAAGTGTGGGATTTACAGCCTATTTAAAATGATCTCAATATCGCTAATTTTTGTCCAGGGATTAACAATTGCAAATCGCAGAATTGGTTGGCCGTGATGTGATGATGGAGGAATAAAACCTACTTGGTCGGCTAATAATGCATCAGACCAATTTTGATAATCCTTTGCTGACCACCCTTTGTGTGTGAATGCAACAATAGAAAGTTCGGGTTCGCATACAAGTTCTAAATTTGGATGGGCCTTAACTAATTCTGCGGCAGCTTGTGCAACTTCAATTGTGTGTTCCATTGCTTTTGTATAGGCGTCGGTCCCGTGCGCGGCCAGTGAAAACCAAAACGGCAATCCGCGAGTGCGGCGAGTGAGTTGAATTGCATAATCAGAGGGTGACCATGCTCCATCTTTTAACGTATCTAAATATGAAGCATGTTGTGAATGTACTGCTCGTGCAAGTTCGGGTTCGCGATAAATAAGTGCGCACGCATCAAAGGGTGCAAATAACCACTTATGGGGATCAACAATAAATGAGTCAGCTTCTTCGACGCCTTCAAATTTCGCACGCACCGATGGTGCACAAAGGGCTGCTAAACCATATGCGCCATCTACATGAAACCAGATTCCGCGGTCGTGGGCGGCGGTAGCAATTCCCTTTAAGTCATCGATAATTCCTAAATTAGTCGTACCTGACGTTGCAACAACGGCAAAGACACGCTTGCTTGTAGCTGCATGAAGCTCATCGATTGCCAGTTCAACGGCATCGCCCATTAACTTTCCATCTGCTGCAACGGCCACTTTTAATACATCAACGTCCATGACATTTGCTGCAGTGACAATTGAAGAGTGCGCCTCTTCACTACAAGCGATTACCCATCGCGTTGCTTCCGGGTGTTTTTTTCGTGCCTCTGCCCGTGCAACAACTAACGCCGAAAGATTTCCCATGGTTCCGCCCTGAACAAAAACTCCACCGGCCGATTGTGGTAATCCAGCTAAATCAGAGAGCCAACGCAACGCTTGGTTTTCAGCAAAGACTGCGCCAGCTCCTTCTTGCCATGATCCGCCATAAAGAGCACTCGCTCCAACAACTAAATCAAATAAGTTTGCATATTCACTCGGCGCCGATGGAATAAAAGCTAAGTTGCGCGGATGATCGGTTGAGATACAGGCCTTAGCTAAAACACTTGTAAAAACTTCAAGGGCGTGATGTCCGCCTAGTCCGCGCGCTGTGATCGTGTTACCGACCTCTGAAAATAAATCCTCTGCAGTCCGAGGCCCATCTAATGGTGGATCATTTTTTAAACGATCAAGGCTGTATGCCAAAACTTCTTGGGCAAGGGCCTCAACTTCGGCCGTAAATTCATGCACTTTTGGCCGCCTTTTTAATAATATTTCGAAGCATAGTTGGAAAGACAAAGAAGTGGAATGGCGATATTGCATACCAATATAGCTGTCCACCGAGACCACGGGGATTAAAGGTCGCCTCCTGCACAATTCGAGTTTTCCCGTTTTCTGTAGTAACCGTGAACTCCAACCAGGCTTTACCTGGCAGGACCATTTCAGCGTAGAGTTTTAAGCGGTGACCTTTATCTAATTCTTCAACTCTCCAAAAATCTAAACTCTCGCCCACGCGCAAATAATCGGGATCGCGGCGCCCACGGCGCAAACCAACCCCACCTACAAAGCGATCTAATACACCGCGGCCCCACCATAAAAAATCGGAGCCAAACCAACCGTGATCTCCCCCAATTCCTTCAATCTGGCGCCAAATCTTTTCAATTGAAATGTCGGTTAATGCCTCTCGGCGATCACTGAGAACACTTTCACCGGCCCATTCGGGATCCCCCTGTGCTTTTTGCCATGGAGCAGTTGGTGCAGTTGCATCTGACCAACGGGTTTCAACACCGTGATCGGTAATTTTGGAAAGCGCTAAATTAATTGCAGTTGCGACATCCGTAAGCCCTTCTGGTGGTGGCGCAATTACACCGTCAATACTTTTTGCCGGATCAGCAACTACTTCACTAATTAAAGATCCAACGAGTGGTCGTGCAAGTGCTGTTGGCACGGGTGTGACTAAGCCAATCCACAAACTAGATAGTCCAGGGGTGAGTACTGGGACTTTGATAATCCAACGCTTTTTTAAGCCAGAGAGTTTGGCAAATTTTTGCATCATGTCGGCGTACGTTAGAACTTCAGGTCCGCCAATATCAAAGACTCTCCCAATCGGCTCTTTTAATACCGCTGCATTCTTTAAGTAATAAAGGACATCACGAATAGCGATCGGATGAGTTCGGTTCATTACCCATTTAGGTGTCGTCATAATCGGTAGTCGATGAGTTAAGTGGCGCAACATTTCAAAGCTTGCCGACCCTGAACCAATAATTATGCCAGCGCGTAACTCCATAACTGGAACAGATGTGCTTGCTAACTCTGTACCTGTGCGTGCGCGGGAAGCTAAATGCTTACTTATTTTCACATCGTTTGCGATACCTCCTAAATAAACAATCTGTGCAACACCGGCCGCCTCTGCAGCTTGGGCAAAGCTGCGCGCCATTTCAGCCTCTATTTCTTGGAAATTTGGGCCAAGGTTGATGGAGTGAAGTAAGTAATAGGCGGTATGAATTCCAACCAAAGCTGCATCCAAATCTGCTCGGTTTTCGGCGCTGCCTTCGCAAATTTCTACGGCGCTTGCCCAAGGTTGGCCTTTAACTTTATTGCGATCGCGCACGAGAATTCGAATATCAAATTTTCCATCGACTAATGTGCGAACTAAGCGCCCTCCTACATAGCCAGAAGCGCCGGTAATTAGGTATTTGCGGTTTTGGATTGGAGCACTCATGAATGAAAGCCTAGACTCAGGTGCATGCAAAGGAAACTTGAAAAACCACGTGTGGTTATTCTTGGCGCCGGTTTTGGAGGCCTTACCGCTGCCAAAGCCATGGCTGACTTTGCCGATGTCACTCTCGTTGACCGACATAACTTCCAAACTTTTCTTCCTCTCTTGTATCAAGTTTCAACGGCTGGACTTGCCGCCGATCATGTCGCCCACCCTGTCCGAGGTGCGCTTCGTAAAACTGGAACCGCTTTTCGAATGGGTTCTCCTATTTCTATTGACCATAAAAACAAGACCATAAAGTTAGATAGCAGCGAAACCCTTGAGTTTGATCATCTTGTAGTCGCAATGGGATCAGTAACGGCCGACTTTGGCGTCCCTGGAGTGCATGAGCATGCCCTCGGAATGAAAAGTGTTCATGAGGCGATCACAATTCGTGCCGAAGTAATGCGCCGCTTTGAAGATCTCTGTCGTTTTGAGGATGAAACTATTTTTTCAATTGCCGTAGTTGGTGGTGGACCTACTGGAGTTGAAATGGCTGGAGCCTTTGCCGAACTTGTGCGGGGACCACTAAAAAATGACCAAGCGCATGCGGCCGCCCACATCAAGATTTATTTAATTGAAGCTGGTCCTCGTTTGTTGCCTAGCTTCTCAGAGAGCCTTTCAGAACGTACAAAGCGAGATCTCGAAAAGCTTGGCGTGAATGTTCTGCTTAATACTTCCGTCAAAGAAATTAAATCAAGAGTCATCGATATTAAAGATGGGAGCTCAATTCCAGCGCAAGTAATAATTTGGGCCGCGGGAGTGCAGGGTGAACCAACAGCGGCACTTTTAAACCTGCCGCTAGTAAATTCACGCATAGATGTTGAAGATTCACTTCAAGTCAAAAATTACCCATACATGTGGGCCATTGGCGATATCGCTGGGATAAAAGGCAAAGACGGACGCTTTTTACCGATGGTCGCACCAGTCGCCTTGCAGCAAGGAAAATTTGTTGCTCGACAGATACAGCGAATCTCAAAAGCTCAACCTTTAACGCCCTTTAATTATCGCGATAAGGGTTCAATGGCAACAATTGGACGCCATAAGGCCGTTGTAGAAGTAAAAGGTTTTAAATTAGTAGGAATTCCAGCTTGGTATGCCTGGTTATTTTTACATTTGTTCTATCTCTTAGGTGGGCGCAATAAGATTGGGACCGTGGCGGATTGGACGTGGAACTACTTAACTTTTGACCGCGGTAACCGGCACATTATGGATTCGATGTAATGCCAGAGTATGTAAACCTACGAGGTCATGACATCTATTCCTATGAGTGGGAAAATGATGGCGAGGCCGTAGTTTTACTTCACGGGGGCTTAAGCAAAACTGCGAGCTGGGATTACTTGATGGTCCCGCCGCTTGAAGATGATTTCCATGTTTTTGCCTATGACCGAACTGCCCATGGTTTTACTGGAGATCAACAAGGTAGCCTGCACTTTGAGTTTCAAACCCAAGAGGCGATTGCATATCTAGAGGACATTGTTAAGGAGCCCGCTCATTTAATTGGCTGGAGTGATGGCGGAAATATTGCGCTAATGGTTGCAATTCAACGCCCCGACCTTGTTAAATCAATTGTTGCGATTGGGGCGAATTATCACTTTAGCGGGGTAATGCAGGCCTTTGATAATCCTGAGATTTCCCAAGATGACCAGGCTGAATACAATTTAATTTCACCGGATGCACCACACACGTTGCTAGAAAAAACTATCCGTATGCATGCTATCTGGCAGAGCGAACCCACGCTTACGCTGGAAGCAATTGCCACAATTCAATGCCCAGTGCTCGTATTAGTTGGCGATGATGATGTCATCAATCATTCACATACAATCGCCCTTTTTGAAGCGCTTCCTCTGGGGCAGTTAGCGGTTATACCCGGCACGTCGCACATAGTTGTTAAGGAAAAACCTGGGTTAATGAATGCAGTGATTCTTCAGTTCTTAGAAGATTTAAGTTATCCGATTACTCGCTCACCAGTGCGCCGTACTAACAATCAACCGGAGTAATTTTTCCATTCGTGACATCGTAAATCGCACCGCCGACTACAACGCCTTTATTTAATAATGGATAAGAGCGAACGCGATTTACATCCGTAATCAAAGCCTTGGTTTGATCAGAGACGGTGCGGAACTCAAGGCTACGAGTATCAACTCCATGCTCTTTTTGAATGAGTGCGTGAATATCTGATTCCTCGCCCATTGCCATTCGGCAGTTTGTATGCGGCATAATTAAAATACGCCTCACGCCGAGTAAATAAGTCGCTAAAACTAAGGTACGCAAAACATCCTCGGTTACACGTGCACCCGCGTTACGTAGAATTTTTGCATCTCCGGATTTCATACCCACAACAGATAGTGGATTGATACGCGAATCCATACAAGTAACGATTGCCATGCCCTTTTGAGCGACACCAGTTAGCTCGGAGTATTTAAAACCCTTGACGTACTCCTCATTGGCCGCAAAGGCATCAACGAACTCTTCGTGAGGAAAGTGAGGCATCAATACTCCCTTCACCAAAACTTTGGAGCCCCCCGTCAGGATTGAACTGACGACCTGCGCATTACAAGTGCGCTGCTCTACCACTGAGCTAGAGAGGCCTACGTGCGAACACGCATCGATCTTGCGACCAGCGGCAATTATGGCAGTGAGTTGCAAAAACTTGAAATCGAGAAGCTTTGGCGGGGCAAAAGGGTAGGTTGTGCCCGTGAGATTAGGCGTATTGGATGTGGGATCTAACACGATTCATCTTCAAGTGATGGATGCCCACCCAGGTGCCAGGCCCAGCCCTGCTACGAATTTCAAGGTTGAGCTCCGGCTTACTCAATATTTAGATAAATCGGGAAGCATCTCCACTGATGGAATCAAGCTTTTACATGAGGCCGTATCTCAAGCCGTCTTGCATGCAAATGAGAACAACACTGATGAGATTTTGGCCTTTGCAACATCTGCTATCAGAGATGCAAAAAATGGGCCGCAAATTATCAAAGAAATTAATGAACAACATCAAATTGATTTACAGATTCTTACCGGTGAAGAAGAGGCTCGAATGACTTTCCTAGCCGTTCGTCGATGGCTGGGGTGGTCGGCTGGGAAGTTACTAGTCCTAGATATTGGGGGCGGATCCTTGGAGATCGCATCTGGTGTGGATGAAAACCCTGAATCCGCACTCTCTCTTCCTTTTGGTGCCGCCCGCCTCACCCGCGATTTTCTAAGTGGTGATCCATATTCGACTAAAGATGTGAAATTTCTTGAAACTTTCGTTGCCAGTAAATTGGAGGAATCTCTACCGCCAATTCTTCGATCCCACGATGCTAATCATTTTGTGGGGACTAGCAAGACCTTTAGAACTTTAGCGCGACTTTCTGGGCATTGGTTTAATGAAAATCCAAAGTTTCTAGAAATTACTAACTTAAAGGCATTGACTACAAAGCTTGTTGAGATGCCTAATTCAGCTCGAGCTCAATTACCTGGGGTGTCTAGCAATCGTGCGCTTCAGATTGTGGCAGGTGCAATTGTGGCCCGGACCGCCATGGAGGCGCTAGAAATAGAGAAATTAGAAATATGCCCGTGGGCACTTCGTGAAGGAATTGTTTTGCGAAGGCTCGATTGGTTACAGGGTTAATTTAAGAATTTGGGGCGGCAACCCAGTCAATAGCAATTATTTCACCATCTCTGTGGTGGAGCACCCACGCCTCTGCAGGTTTTAACTCAAGGCCAAGCTCCTTAAAATTCTTCTTTCCGATCAGCTTTTTTAATAACTTGGGAAGAATTGGATTGTGGCTACAAATAATCGCGCTAACTCCACTGTCTAGTAGGTCCTGTGCATAATCGAGAGCGGCCTCTTTATCTTTTGCAAATCTATATTCACTTAAATCAGTGGAAAAAATCGGATGCATGTTCAAGGCGCGCGTCATTGGCTCAATAGTTTCGATACATCGCATTGCATCAGAGGAGTGGACTACTTGTATCCCATACGGTAAATACTTTGATAGAAGACGCTTTGCTTGAATCTGTCCAACATTGGCCAAAGGACGATCGCCATCATCGCCATCCCAATCTTCTCGCTTGATTGCTTTAGCGTGACGCAGTAGAACTAGTGGTGTTGTTCCAGTACCAAACTCAAGAAAAAAATCTACGATGGATCGGTCATCATCTAAAGTTAACTTCTTGCGGGCATCCTCTGGGTTAAGCCACAAAATCTCATCCACCTCTTGCGGATTTGGCTTTCCTGTGGGCTCTCCAACTGCCTGTGCAGACCAATATTTAGCAAGTTTGGTAACGCCATCGACGATGTATGTCACATGGCCAATTTCAGGTCCGAAGATAGCTGAGTATCCAGTCTCTTCCATGACTTCGCGATGGGCGCAACCAATCATTGTTTCATTGGGATCTAGTTTGCCCTTAGGAAGTGACCAATCGTCATATCGCGGCCGATGGATTAGGGCGATCTCTACACTCTTATTAGCATTGAATCTCCAGAGAACTGCGCCTGCCGCATAAATAACTTTCTCTTCACTATCTATCATTTACCGATTCTTTCCATAGTTTTTGATCATTATTGTGTGAACATCCTTCAGCGGCTTTCCTTGCTCATCGCAGCTTCTTCTTATCCACTGTGTTCCCGTTAACTCCCAGCTGGAACTTTGATCAGAGAGACCTAGATCAAGAATTGCTTGCAACCGTGCGTGATGCTCTTTTCTATCGACGCGGACCAAACTTTCCACACGGCGATCCAAGTTGCGGCCCATTAAGTCCGCGCTTCCGATCCAGTATTCGCTATCACCACCATTAACAAAATGAAAGATACGCGAATGCTCAAGAAAGCGACCTAAAACGGATTTAACGGTTATATTCTCTGAAATACCTTCAAGCCCTGGCTGTACGGCGCAAATACCACGAACTAATAAATCAATTTTTACTCCAGCTTGGGATGCTTCATACAGTTTGGCAACAAAGCTCTCGTCGAGAATCGAGTTAAGCTTAAATTGGATACCAGCGGGTTTTCCCGCTTGAACGTTTTCAATCTCACGGTCAATCCGTTCAGTGATTCCTGAACGCAACGTTCGCGGTGCTACAAGCAATCGTGAGTATGTCGACTGTGGAGCAAAGCCGGAAAGCTGGTTGAAGAGTTTCGTTAAATCCTCTGTTAATTCGATATCCGTACTTAGGATTCCTAAATCCTCATACATGCGTGCCGTTTTTGGGTTGTAATTACCTGTTCCAATATGACAATAGCGACGTAAGCCTTGCGGTTCATCGCGAATTACCAGTGAAAGCTTTGCATGCGTCTTTAAGCCCATAAGCCCGTAAACAACATGCACTCCTGCGGCTTCAAGCTTTCTTGCCCACCGCACATTTGCCTGCTCATCAAATCGAGCTCGAATTTCGATGACAGCTAAGACCTGCTTGCCAGCTTCGGCGGCTTCAATGAGCGACTCAATGATCGGTGAATCACCAGAGGTTCGATACAGAGTCTGTTTAATAGCCAATACATGGGGATCTTGGGCGGCACTTTCTAAAAAACGCACAACCGATGATGTGAAGGATTCATAGGGGTGGTGGAGCAGAATTTCCCCTTGTCGAATCGCGGCAAAGAATAAATCTGTGTCCTCTGAGTCAACTTCAGAGAGAGCGAGCGCAGTTCGTGAGCTGAATTTTTCAAACTTTAACTCTGCAAATCCGAGATCTGCAATTTTATGAAGTGAGGTGAGATCTAGGGGTGATGGCGCATGAATGATATTAACTTCACTAATCCCTAGTTCATTTGCCAGGCGCTCAACTAATCGCGCTTCAACACCGCTCTCAATTTCAAGTCGCACGGGTGGACCAAAACGACGGCGAGCTAACTCGGCTTCAAGGGATAATAAAATATCCTCTGACTCTTCTTCATCAAGTTCTAAATCTTGGTTTCGGGTGACTCTAAATGCGTAATGCTCTTCAATAACCATCCCTGGGAAAAGTTCTTGCAAGTTAATTGCGATGAGATCCTCGATGGGAATGAATCGCGTTGATCCGCTTTTTGCTGTCGCGATAAATCGTGGAAGAATTTCCGGTACTTTAACGCGGGCGAAAAACTCTTCATCCGTAGTTGGATTCTTTACAATGACCGCCAGATTCAGTGACAACCCAGAGATATATGGGAATGGATGTGAGGGGTCGACTGCTAAAGGAGTTAATACAGGAAAGATTCGATCCTTAAATAATCTATCTACGTAATCCTGTTCGATCTCGTTCAAGTTATCCCAGTGCAGGAATTCAATACCCTCGGCTTTAAGTTTGGGTATGATGTCATCCTGGAAAACTCTCGATTGTCTGTCAACCAACTCTTTTGTGTGCACGGAAATCTCAGCCATTAAATCTTTCGGGGCAAAACCTGCAACATTAGGTGCGATGATTTCATTTTCAATCTTGCTCATGAGGGTTGCAACGCGCACCATAAAGAACTCATCTAAATTAGAGGAGAAGATGGCCAAAAAGCGAAGCCGCTCGAGAAGAGGAATGGTCGAATCTTCAGCAAGCTCCAAGACCCGCTGATCGAAGGAGAGCCAACTGAGCTCTCTGTCGGTCACGTTCTCGATTTTCATGGCTCTATTCTGCATATTTTGAGTGAACTGCGAATGTCTAGAGTGTGGCCAATGAGTAAACCAATGAAGATTTCGCGCCAAAAGGGCCCAACTGGCAGACTAAAGCCCGTGATCACGAACTACTGGATGAGCCCTGAAACGACCTCGGTTAATCGATTGCCCATGCTCAATATTGAGCATATTGAGAAGATCTCTCTCGGTGGCACCTGGCGCTTTCAGCTTCTTCATAGCCCACTAGATCGCATAAGCAAGAAGTGGTCAACAATTCCTGTTCCAGGACTATGGACGATGCAACCAGAGAGTGACGTCTTTTTCGATAAACCGATCTACACAAATGTCCAGATGCCTTTTGAGGAGCAACCACCTTTTGTTCCGGCCGAGAACCCACACGGTGTTTATGAGCGTGATTTCGAAGTTCCAGAGAGTTGGAAAGATAAACGAATTGTCTTACACCTCGGTGGATATGAATCAGTGGCACTTATCTATATCAATGGAGTTGAAGTCGGTCTGACTAAAGATTCACGACTTGCCGCAGAGTTCGATGTAACGAAATTTCTCCGTCGAGGATCCAATGTAATTCGAATCGATGTTACAAAGTGGTCTGATGCAACTTTTATCGAAGATCAAGATCAATGGTGGCATGGTGGCATTACCCGTTCAGTAAAACTATTTGCAACACACAAGGTTTTTATCGAGCGTTTTTACACAACAACAGGGCTTGAAAAAGATCTCACTACCGGAACGTTAGATATCCGCGCGCAAATATCATCAATCGATAACCTGCCAACTGATGGTTACACATTAAAGGTCAACATCGAAGAGTTACCTAAAGTTAAGTCGGCACAGTTATCAAATACAGTCCAGAGTTTTACTGCTCCTATTTGGACTGATTACAATGAAGAGTTGCGAAATGTCAGCAACGCATATTTTCATGGAAAATTCTGGGCCGGTGATATGCCTGAAAAAACACGTGCCTTCATTGAAAAAGCCGAACCCCCTCCCGCTGGTGCTATCGAGTTTAAAACAACACTCCCTCGTATAAAGCCCTGGTCTGCTGAAAATCCGCAGTTATATACGTTAAATATTGAGCTCTGTGATCCATCAGGACAGGTTGTAGAGGTTTCATCTCAACGAATTGGCTTTAGGTCAGTAAAGGTCGTTGGCTGCGATTTATTGGTTAATGGAAAAGCTGTAATTTTCTACGGAATCAATCGACACGATTTCAATCGATATACCGGGCGTGCATTAACGCGCGAGGATATGCGTGAAGATTTACTCGAACTCAAGCGCTGGAACTTCAATGCTGTGCGGACCTCGCATTATCCAAACGATGCCGCATTTCTAGATCTATGCGATGAGCTAGGTTTTTATGTGATTGGTGAGGCAAATATTGAGTCTCATGCATTTATTTCTTCAATCTGTAATGATCCAAAATACTTAACAGCCTTTGTCGATCGCGTAGGTCGCATGATTCAACGCGATATTCATCATCCAGCGGCCGTGATGTGGTCTCTTGGAAATGAATCAGGTGCTGGTACCAATCATGAGGCTGCGGCGGCATATGCGCGCGCCTTTGATCCTTCGCGCCCGCTGCATTATGAGGGCGGCATCCGCGGAAACTGGATGGGTAGTCATTCGTTAACAGATGTAATAGCTCCGATGTATCCGGCCATTAGCGCAATTAAAGAGTATGCGACCTCCAGTAAAGCCGATCGCCCATTAATCATGTGCGAATACTCGCATGCGATGGGTAATTCAAATGGAACTTTGGCCGAGTACTGGGAAGTTATCGAATCAACTCCCGGCTTGCAAGGTGGATTTATTTGGGAGTTCTGGGATCACGGACCTGTGCAGACCTTGCCCAATGGAACTACTCGTAATGCATATGGTGGAGATTACGGCGAGAAAAAGCATGATGGAAACTTTTGTTGTGATGGAATGGTTTTCCCAGATCGCACCGCAAAGCCTGCCATGCATGAGTTCAAGGCCATTGCCGCACCTGCAAGAATCACTGCAGTTAAAGCATCTACCGGCAATTTTAAGATTTTCAATAAGAACTTCTTTAGTGATTTAGATGCCTATGAAGTGCACTGGTCTATTACTCGAGATGGCGTTATTTCTGATGGTGGCAAAGTCAAGCTCCCTAAAGTCGGCCCCCGTAAAACTCTTGCATTTAAAGTAAAATCAGCTCTTTTAAACAAAGCTGATGGTTTGGGCGAGAGATTTATAACTTTCACTATCGTACGTATCGCCAGTACTGCTTGGTCATCTTCGATGAGTGAGGTC
>Ga0209297_1000742_pt1 | contig 19974 bp, 20 predicted proteins | sample S_130805_MF_Meta_FD_187322 | JGI IMG/M metagenome (GOLD analysis project Ga0209297, IMG submission 187322) | Freshwater microbial communities from Lake Simoncouche, Canada to study carbon cycling - S_130805_MF_MetaG (SPAdes) (version 2) | ecosystem: Environmental > Aquatic > Freshwater > Lake ...
GATTTATTTTCATTTTAGTCTTTCTAATTTTAGGTTAGATTGTGAGAAGATTTATGATCCGTCAAAATCCATAGAAATCCAAAAAAATTGAAATCCATTTTCCCATTATACCCAGATGACATGAATCCACCAGACTCAAATGACGACACTCTCATTCAATCCTTTCAATAATCTCGGCGAACAAATCGAATACGGAGCACTCGCGAACTCGTGCGGTTTCGGGCAGGACGAAAGCAAAAGTTCTTTCAGGTGTATCGCCGAAAAGTTCTTCGCTCAACAACAAGAAATCCAACTCTTGAAAAATGAAAACAAAATGATCTCAAGATCACTACAAATATCCGCCGAAACTCTCCAAGACCTCAAAACCCGACTCGGCGAAGAAATCCAAGGACGCTGCCAAGACATCTGCTCCGCCGCCACCAAATACCGCGACGATATGATCGCCAAAGAAAATGAAATTGAAAAACTCCGAACGACCTCCATCAAAGACCTCGTTGCCAGCAAACCTTCTCACGATGAAGAAGAATACCTCGTGGATCAAGATGATTTCAAAACCGACAATCTCTACTGGGGTGCCAACTGCGGACACGTGAGAGTCTGGCGTCTCCCCGAAGACCTCACCATTCCCGATGATATGGATTTCGGTGATGTTTTCGGAAACGCAAGGTGCCTCGGCGAAGAATGGGGTGGTCTCAACTCGGTTTGTATCAAGACAGTCACGCAAGAAATGATCGACGCCGAAAGATTCGAGTAAGTACATCACAGGACAGTTGAAGTCCTTTTTTTTCAATAAAATTGAAACAAACATAAAATCTCTCGGCATATACATATACAACCTATAATTATGGACGATCTATCAATCGCTCAAGGCAAAATCAACCAACTCACCCGTCGAGTCGAAGAACTGGAGGAGTTACTCCGCACCGCACGCACACACGCAATCGATCAACAGGTCAAATATGATATTTTAGAACAGGCGTCCAGCAATTTACACTTCTGCCAAAAATGCGAAGAACTCCTCGAAGAACATTACTGCTTCGCCTGTTATGACGAAACGAGAACCGAAGAAGAAGAAGCAGCAGGGGTCATGCGTTACTGGCAAGGTCAAGACCTCGATACCTACCCCGAAAATGATGAAATGACACAGGCAGAATACCAAGATTGGTCACAGGTCAATTCACCTACATCAAAAATTATACAAATATAAGAAAATTCATGATCCGTCCAAAAACATAGGAATCCAAAAAAATTGAAATGATATTTCTACAATATGGAGTATGTAGTGCCTCTAATCAGACAATACGATCCAAATGACAACCAAAACCAACTTCGACTTCATCACCGCCCCTAAAAATGACGAAGGTAAGTACGAGTGTGACAGATGCCAAACTGAATTCAACGATCCAAGCGAAGTGTGCTGGGCGGAGGTCGGCGACTACGCCAAAGACGTCGGTATGCCCCTCTGTGCCGACTGCTGCGAAGACCAGATAGAGAACTGGTCGGAGATCAACGACGTCGAAGACGAAGAAGAAGACACCTTCGCAGAGGTGAAGAAGACAGTCGAGGAACTGACGGTAAGATTAGGACTTCCAGCGGAGGCGGGGGCGGCGGCGATGAGGACGATCACCGAACTTCAAGAAAAGTTTGACGCAGAAGAAGATGAAGACAAAGCGAATGAAGTGCTTGCGACGGCGATGAGGGAGATGATGGAAGCGAAAATTGTGGAAATCGCAACACAATACAAGCAAGCAAACGAGGTAATTGCCTTCTTGATGAAGGAGAACACGCAACTCAAAGAGAGGGTGAAGTACCTTGCTGCTCGTGCTGCTGATGCTGTACTGCTGCTCGAAGACGAAGAAAGCGAAGACGAAGAAAGCGAAGACGAAGAAAGCGACGACGAAAATTAATCAGGTAAGAAAAAGAGTGAAGGTAAGCACTTTTTTTCATTCATATCGAATTAATAATAAAAACAAATACTCACCATACTATATAGTAAAATGGCAAGTATTCCGTCTAATGGTTACGCCGAGGTTATGGCAGGCACTAATAATTACTCTGGGTCAAATTCATTCGACGGGTCATGCCCTCAAACCGCAATCCCCCCCGTTGTAAATAATGATCTCTGTAATAAACTCTATGTTGATACCGCTGGTGGTGGTGGCATTATTAATCTCCTCACCGAAAAAGGGTCGCTGATTGCTGGTGATGGCACCGCCGCCGCAATATTCGCACAAAATCCCTATGAAACCGCACTATTAACGACTACTGTTTATGACTGGAATTCCCTCGCAGTCGCACAATCTCGAGCATTTACCACCACCGTCGCAACATCACTCATCAACGGCACCTCTATCAAAATCACTTATAGCGGCACCGACGAAATCACAGGCACAATCACCTCCATCGTCGGCACCACAGTCACAATCACCATCACCGCACTCGCATTCACCCCTTACACCTCTGCTGTTTTGCTGACAACAACACTACCAGACAACTCTTATGTTGCTGGTGCTATTAATACTGGTCAAACATTCCCCTTCAACCCTACTGTCTGTACCCCCCCCACCGCCACTATACCACCTTTCAGTATGATTACCAGCGGCACTTGTAATGTTGGTCAAAGTGCGGCGGGTGCTGGTAATTTCTTGTTTCGCCTTTTAGGGACTGGTGTTCAAAGACCCGACAGTAGCATACAAGCACTTCCCGTCATTATACCGTTTGTTGCCACTACGACACCCCTAACTTGGAGCGGAACAAATGGAGGGTGTTTTTACAATTCAGCAACCTCTCAAATCCCTAACACAGTCATCGACCTCATCGCACCCTCCCCCCCCTTCAATTGTAATTTTAACGCACCAATCGGTGGCGGTTATGCCCCCCCTGAATATTGTGGGCAATTGACGGGTTATGCCCTTTCTTATGGAACTGGTGTCATCTCTATTGTCGGTGATGTCTGTCTTCTCGCTGATCCAGTCGCACCTCAAGGTCTAAAATGGGGGGTCGTCTCTGGTGGCGGTGGCGGTGGTGCGGTCAGTAGCGTCAGCGGTGGTGTTAATATCACCATAAGTGGTGCCCTCGCCACCCCTACAGTAAATCTTTCCTCCCCCCTCACCGCTGAACTGAATTGCGGTACTCAATCTCTCCGCGATAGTGCCTCAAGTGTCGGCACATCGGGTCAAGTCCTAACCGCAGGAACAGGCGGTCAAGTATTATGGGGGGCAAACGGCGTCTCCTCTATAACTGCTGGAACCAATATCGGCGTTACTGGAACTTCTACTGCTCCTATTGTAGGTCTATTATCACCACTCACCGCTGAACTGAATTGCGGCACTCAATCTCTCCGTGATCGAGCATCAAGTGTCGGCACATCGGGTCAAGTCCTAACCGCAGGAACAGGCGGTCAAGTATTATGGGGGGCAAACGGCGTCTCCTCTATAACTGCTGGAAACAATATCGGCATTACTGGAACTTCTACTGCTCCTATTGTTGGTCTATTATCACCTCTTACCGCCACGCTCGCATGCGGCACTCAAAACATTACTGGATCAACAAATAATATCACCCTATCAAGCGGAACAAATCAAGCAAACATGAACGGCAATCTCGGTTTTACTTCATCAGTTCAAGCAACACCTACGACGAAGGCAAACCTCTTCAATACGAGTATTAGTATTGAAACCGCCGCTAATAAAGTCGCAATAACACCTACCTCTATCCTCAAATCAGTAGGGGCAACCGCATTAACAATTGGATCTAATTTTGCTCCATTATCTCTTATTGGAAATGCTTCGGTGGCGGACGGCATTCAAATACAGCAATCGGCAAATGTTGGAACGACATTAACAACATCTCTCTCAAATACAAAATACTATCCTGATACAGTAATAACAAATCAAAATCTTAATACTGTTAGTGTCCCTCTTCCGCAGGTGGATTATCAGCGTCTAACCCTTACTAATTTAGGTTTGACGAATACGAGCACTTGGAGCAATTACGGCAATAATGTATATAGCGGGTATTCTGCTTTTACTATAGATGGTGGTGGAAATTATTGGTATGCGGAACAAGGAAGCGGAAATATACAAGTAATAAACAGCGGAGGAACGGTCGTCGCCACATTACAACTGACGAATAGCGGTGGTGCTGGAACTATAAACTGTTTTTATAATCAGGGCGGATTTATGTGGATTGGCGGGTTATTTAGTTCCGTTCAAGATGCTAATGGAATAAATGCGACACCACAATTCGGTATTACAAGGATAAATAGTTCTTTTTTATGCGACCCTACTTTTGACTCGGCGGGTAGTATTTTTGGTTCGTTTCCAGGCACAGAAGTTTATTGTATAACAGATGTAAATAGTGATATTGTTTATGGTGGTAATTTTGATAAATTCTCTAACGCTTCTACCTGTAATTATATAGCAAAAATCATGTCTCCTTATGCGGGGGGTGGAAGTCAAATATATACCGAGTTTGCTGGTGGAGTTGATGCGAAGGTGTTTGCGATACACCACGAGAGTTTTCTAAACTACACCTTTGTCGGTGGCGATTTCAGCAACGTTAATGTTAGTGGTCTCCCTTCTGGGTATCAATATTGTTCTTATTATGATAATGGTTTGGCGACCTGGTTTTCTGTTGCGAGTAATAATTTTAATGCTGGTGTTAGAGTAATCAAATCTACTCCTTACTCACAACTATTCGTTGCTGGAAACTTCACGCAAATAGCGGGAACGGGACAGAACTACAATACATATATAGAACCTGCTAATCCTGCTAATTGGAACGATACGACATTAAGTATGACTAATCCTGTTGAGTATAAACAAGCATACTACAGCGGAGAGATTGGGGTCTATAATCCTGGTGCTTCTGCTTTTTATAAAAGTGCTTCTTATCAAGTATGGACTTCTTTGGGAAATCCTGGAGGAAGCGTGACATTAACAGGTGTTAATTATAGTGGTTCTTGGAAAGTGATTTATGATAGTTATGGATATGTTCGCCAGCACGCGACACTTCCGCATTCTTGTATCTTTACTGGAACTTTCATATATGACGGAACTTCTTACGCTAATTACACAATCACAACGAGGAACGTATCACAACAATTTATAGGCGACGAAGATAATTCTTATTGGTCTATTATCGGTGCTGGGGTCGGTGCTTTTAGTTAATAAACGCCGAGAGATTAATAATAAAAACATATACTTACCATATTCTATAGTAAAATGGCAAGTATTCCTAATAATGGTTACGCCGAGGTAATGTCGGGTAGTAATAACTATACTGGATCAAACTCCTTTGACGGGTCATGCCCTCAAACCGCAATCGCACCAGTCGCCGCAAACGATCTCTGTAATCGACTCTACGTTGATACAATCGCGGGTAACGGAACCGTCGTCGCTGTTGTTGCTGGAAATAATATCGACATAACTGGAACCACACCATCACCCGTCGTCAATCTTAAATCACCCCTAACCTCTACCCTCGCACTCGGTACTCAAAACATAACTGGAACGACTTCTGTTATTACCCTGACTGATAATGCCGCTGTTATAGAAATGGGCGGAAATGGAATAATCCCTACGCTTTATGGTCATCAAGGAATTAATAGACAAGATCCAGGGGCATTAATTATACAAAACTCCGTGCCAGGGGTCAGCGGTGGCGGTGGAATACAACTGAATTGCGTTAGTGGAACTGTATCGACTCAAGGTGCTTTTCAACCGCAACGTATTTTAGATACTGCTGGTGGGTCTGGAATCGCAGGTCAGGTTTTAAGCAGTTTGGGGGCGGGGACTGGGACATCGTGGATTAATGATGGTGGCACTCCGACCATCACCGATACAAACGCAAACGCCCCGTTTTATCCAGTATTCGTTGCTGGATCTGGTGTTCAACCACTTCTCGCTGATATCGCCACCACAACCACAAGCATTAATCCATCAAACGGTAATTTTAGTGTAGTCGATACTTTAAAATTAACACAGGATACAGTATCGATTGGTAAAAGTGCTGGAGTCGCACAAGCGGCGGGGGGGGTTGCGGTTGGAAATTTTGCGGGAAACGGGTCTCAAGGGGCGGCGGCGGTCGCAATCGGTTTTGCGGCGGGTCAAACTAATCAAGCGGCATCAACAATCGCGATTGGGGGGACTGCGGGTCAAACTAATCAAGCAGCGGGGGCAACGGCGGTTGGATATGGTGCGGGGAATGCTAATCAGGGCAACTCGGCAACTGCGGTTGGGACTGGAGCAGGTGGGTCGGGTCAGGGAGCATACGCAGTCGCAATCGGGACAGTTGCTGGAAGCACGAATCAGGGAGCAAACGCAATAGCAATTGGAAGAGGGGCGGGTGAAACTTCACAAACCGCAGGGTCTATATGTTTAAATGCGAGTGGTGTTGCTCTCAACTCCTCCGTCGCGGGTTGTTTTATTAATCCTATCCGCGGTGTGGCACTCGGTATAGGGGTTGGGCGGGTATTTTACAATACTACTACTTTTGAGTTACAATACTCAACCACCTAATCCTACTCACGAATCTCGATCGCATCGCTCACAATCTCATCATAACTCATACCTGTTTGAGTATGTATTTTCTTCATCGCCGATTGAAACTCTGGCAATTTCATATCGTCCTCCATCAGGCACAATACCCGCCACACACAAAACGCTCCACACGTATTAATATTATTTCGCTTCTCTTGAAAATCCATCTTGTTATATATCACATTCCACCCCTGCGTCTTCGCATTATTCAACAGGTCTTCGAGGTAATTATGCGTCGCATCTACCACCTGGTTCTGCTCTGGCGAATTCCATTCCAAAGGCGAATCTGGTGAGTACGGTGATGACCCATAGGGGCAGAAAAACTCGATAGTCGATTCATACCTCATCACCGCCACCCAGTGACCATTTTGCGGAGTATGCTCGTATAGCATGATAAAATAATCTCGCGGTTTGCGAAGAATTGACTGGATCGTCGGGTAGTTTTTCAGTTCGCGAAACATAAGGATCTTCGCCGATGGCAAATATACCTCTAAATCCGCATCACTCATCGGTTCAGTCATAATCTGACGCAATTTCGGTTTGTTCTGTGCGGATCCAAATACACCTTCATTCGGCATCGGGTTCATTTTTCGGTGTTATACATATCATTCGATTTTGTTTTTATTCCGTATCGGAACGAAATTATATATAAAAACAAAATTGTAACTATATTCATAAAACATACCGAATGTCGCTCAACGCTCTTGTCCCTTGTTCCCTTCCCGCCGCAAAATCGGCAGGTGCCGCACCAGGTATCGCATTAGGTGCCTGCGAATATTCTGGTCTGTGTGCTACTTCTGCGTTTGATGTTCTCTTTGGTTCCGTTACCCTCGTCGCTGGCACAGCAACACTTAATATTGCCTCCATTCTCGGTAATGATGCCACCAATACCATTCCCGCCGCTCGTAATGCCGCCTGTGTTTTTGAAGGGTGGCAGGGTTCCGCTGTCGGTGCCGCCGTCGCTGGTGCTCTTGCCGCCAACTCTGGTGCTGGTTATGTCGGTCGTCTCGTGATCGCTGGTGCCGCCCCTGCTCAAACCAATACCCTCACCATTTCTGCTATTGCCGCCGATGGTTCTCTCCTCGCTACATCTACCGCCACCGTCGGTTTCCGTCTCTACGTCCCTAAACCTGGTTTCTATTAAGTTATCGGTAATGATGTGGATAATGGTTTAAATGGAAAAACTGTTAATATACAATTACATTATTATTGTATATTATGCCACCTAAACAATATACGATCACTCCATTTATGGAGCAACTTGAAGCAAAAATGACCGAGCATGGACTATCCAACTGCTCTCGACTAACCTACCTTCGAGTTATTGAAAACCTCGCTGGAAAACCACTTCACGATCTCTCATCATTTCTTAACGTGGAGTGGATTGAAGAAAAACTCGCACACCTGAAACCTAACACCCGTCGCGTGTATTATACCTCGATCCACGCCGCACTCAAACTCACCTACTTAAAGAAGAATGACGATGGAACTGAAGAATACACCGACGGCGAAACGGGCGGTGTTATATGTCATTATCATAAGAAAATGATGCGGATCGCACAAAAACATAAGGAAATCGCCAACCTCAAATCACCAACACAAAAAGAAAACTGGATTGAATGGAATGACGTTATTGATAAATGGGACGAAATGAAAGAACAATATGATACCCTAAAAGAAAAGTCGGTTATTACACATGATTACGAATACCATTTTCTCCTTCACTTTGTTATCCTCACCCTCTATGTAAAATTATTGCCTCGCAGAAATGCGGATTATCTCTATATGATTGTATGTCAAAAACGCCCCGAAGTGCTGGACGAAGAACAAAATTACCTCATTCTCGATGATAAGATCTTTATCTTCAACAAATATAAAACAGTAGGCAATTACGGTTGTCAGGAAGTCGCAATCCCAGATGAAATTTTAGATATCATTTACTTCTATATATTCTCTCGGAAGGAGGATATCCCATCTATCGGGGTCGATTTAAAAAAGGGTAAAACTATCCCATTCTTACTCTACCGATGCGGAACCGCGTTTAACAGCAGCAACGGAATTACTCGGTGTCTTAATAAGGTGTTTCGACCCAAAAAGATCGGGTGCTGTATGCTTCGTACTATTTTTGCTACCGAAATGCTCCTTGAAAATCAGGAAAAATCAAACACGATTGCCGAAGGCATGGGTCACTCCGTATCCACACAGCAAAACATATATGTAAAACACTAACTCTGCGACTTACATCACCCCGATTTCGTCAAGCGGAATATCAACGATTTCATTATTACGAGGGGCGTCCTTTGATTGCCTTCGAGACCTCGTAACCAAATCCGCCTTTACAATAAAATTCTCTGGTTTGTTTATCACCACCTCCGTCAGTCCATTCGTAAGTGCGGGTCGTTTGATGTTTTCACCATCAACCTTCGGGTATTTTACCTTATATTTATCTATAATATCATCTTCGATGATCGGAGCAATCTCCTCCAGATTCTTTATATCCGTTCTAATCATCGTCAGCATATCCTTCGCATTCTCTCGGACATCTCGTTCAAGAGCGAGTTCAACAGACAATTTTCGACATAATTGCCCGTATTGTAACGACACGAGTCGATGACGCTCCGATCTTTGTGCCAATTGAAAATAAGAGTCGAGAGATTTTATCACCCCAACAAACACCGACGCAATCCCCAGCACTATATTTATATCATCATAATCGATTTTAATCCCAGTAGTAAAACCGATAATAGAACTCAACACAATAACAGGAATATTAATTAGATTCGACGCAAACGCATATTTTTCATGCGACATTCGGTGTAAAATCGACAAGGACTCCGCCTTCTCCGCCTCGCATTTTAGCAGATTCTCCAGGTTATCATCATATTCGGGTGCTTTTCCCGCCATTTCTATAATAAAAAGAATACTGAAATTATGTTTATATAATGACGTACGACCCTGTTTTTTGCCCCTATGGCACCTCTAAACCAGACCTAATTATGAAAAATGAACGATATGACCGTCATAAAGAATGGATCGAACCCCTCGTGAGTCAATATACCTCCTGCCTCTCAAAAAACCACATAAAAACCTGCGAATGCGGTGCGTTTATTCGCCTCACAACTGGCATTTTACGCCGTCATTTCACATCGGAAAAACACCTCCGCCATTCTGGTAAATGGACTGACATCGACGAACAACATAGTTTAGAGTGGAAAAAATTGAAAACAAAACCGAAATAAAACGATATGACGAGAGATTTATATGATCTACGCACTTAAAATCATGACTTACAATATCAACGAAACTAAAAAAAAGCAATTCCTCTACAGAGAAGACTCCTCCGCCTCCCCCACTCCACCCTCCACCCCCTCGTCCGTACCCTCCACCCCCCGTGGAACATCACCGAAAAGAACCTGCGTTTGTTGCGGTTGGACGGTTTGGTAAAGAACGCGAAAAAGCGGATAATACGACTTAAAAGAATAATTACTATGGATAATATAAACCATTATCCATTATCCACGATGATTACACAATCTCTCATCAACGCCTTTTTCAAGGTGAATAACGTCGCAACAGACGTCGCTGGAAATGTGATTGATATCGTCTCGAAACAGGAGGCGGATTTTATGAAGTCTTGGGTTACGATTGACGAGAGATTCGGAGTCGCAAAAGACAATTATGCTATTAATCGTTACGGTGAAGTTTTAAACCTAAAATTCAATAAAAAACTCAAACATTATTACTCCCCTTCGAGTGGATATATGTGCGTCAGTCTCAATCGGGCAACCGACGCGTCAGGCAATCTCGTCCGTCCTAACTCGGGTTATGGACGCAAACCTACCAGAGAAACACCCCGTCCCGAAAGTCTAATGCTCGTTCATCGACTCGTGGCGATGGTTTTTATTTCTAACTCAAACCCGCGTTATAAGATCGTCGATCATATTGACGGCAATAAGTTCAATAACAACTACAGAAATCTTCGGTGGTGTAATCAACGCGTAAATGCGAATAACATGAAAAACAATACCAAGTACTGGTCTGTTCGTTGGTCGAAAGGACTGGAGAGGTGGGGTGTGGTCATAACAACAACCGTCAATAATAATCCACGCGAGTCATTCAGTCATAACCTCGGGTCGTTTGATGATGAGCAGGTCGCCGCACGTGCCGTCAAGAAGTTTATGATAGAGAACTATCCACGAGAAATGGGGGGTGGTCGAAGATTTATTGAGGATTAGGGTTTTGAAGATTCTCCTTCGCCCAGGGGTAATCTATAACACGACCTTTTAGTTTGAAGTAAAGGACGGAACCGAGTTTATCGAGGTCATGGAGGAGCAGGAGATAGGTGGGCACTCCCGACCTTACATACCTCTTCAATTGTCGTCCTGTTTTTTTGTTATATACATCTCCCTCACGAAATACGAAGGTTTCCTTGATTTCATTCACGAGGTTTTTTGGCAGGTCTTCATCGACGCACTTGAAATAAGGCATTCCTTCAGAAAATGATGTGTGTTATACAATACATATCATTTCATTTCATTTCAATTTTCTATTTTATTAGCATTATAGAATACCTCATTCAACTCGATCCCGATGTAACTACGATTCAATTCCATACACGCCCTCCCGCTGGAGAATGACCCCGCGGTCGGATCCAGCACCATACCCCCTTCATTCGAATAACGTTCAATTAACCAACGGTACAACGGTATTGATTTTGCGGTCGGGTGCGGTTTCTTCTTCACCAGGCGGTCGTGGATTATCGACAGGGGGCATCGATAATTCGCTTCTTGAGTATAATCTGGTTGCTCTATTCCTTCAGTATGACCCAGCAGGTTATTTTTTCGCGGGTTTGACGGTTTTCGATACTTCGCAGGCATACCCTCACGATATTCATCGATACGTTTATAGAATGCGGATTTCTCGGCAAAAACATAAATTAGTTCATGCGATCGCATCGGCATTTTTCCCGCTGACAGAAACCCCACACCAACTTCTTTGTTTAAAATCAAATCATATCGAAACCAGTCGGGGTTCGAATTCACCAATTCAACACCAAAACGGGCATTACAAAACATAATGACAGGTGTGTATTCATTACGACACAGTCGCTTCACCTGCGTCCAAAACGCAACGAGGTCGATTTTCACGTCCCACGCACACCCTTCGTTACATTTTCCATGCGTTTTCCGTCCCGTCGGTTTTGCCCCTTTTTCGTTGTTCAAAACACCATAAGGTAAATCTGCCAAAAAAAGATCAATAGACTTATCTGGTAATGTGCTCATTATCGTAAGGCAGTCCCCGAGGTGACATTTGACCGAAGATAAGATTTTCGGCGTCGTCATCGCTTTCGCTGATCTCGTCGTAGTCGTCTTCTTTAGGATAGTCCCTTACGATATCTCTATAACAATAATGTAACATATCTATTATTGTTTCGCCACCATCTACCCGCGTCATAAGGAGTTGCTGGAGTTGGAGTGCCCCTGCGTTGAGTGGTTTATTTAGTTTGCCGTTTTGCGTTTCAAGTAGATTCACTTTTTCCTGTAATTTCCGAATCTCGTCATCTTTCTTCTTCAGTTCTGCTTTATATTGCGACTTCATTTCCGCCATATAATCGTCGATCTGCCTTTTAAATGAGCATTTATCCATCAATTCTCTCACACTCAACGGTTTTGTAATATCAGCAGGAGGGGTTCCATCATACTCATACGATAAACAACCCAGCGGATAAAATTCAATTTTGGGTCTATTTTTATAGACGTCGCAGTCGGTATTGATCTTCAGTTTTGTATGATTCTTCGTCTCTCTTTTCAGTTTTCCGCATTCCGCGATAAACTTTTGCGTTGAAATGTACTGCTGTTTCCTTCTACCGCCTTCTTTTCCCAGCGATAAAACAACCCCTTTATCGACTGACGATGATACGATTTTACCAGGTTGATTGTAATATAATCGAAAAATCTCACCAGTTTCAAGATCGCCTCCATAACATAAATAATCAGGGTGGCGGTGGATCGTTTTACCGCCAGACGTGATGATATCTTTAAGTTCGTTCAACGCTTCAGGTTCAGCAGGTTCTTCATCAGACTCCAGCAATCCTCGCACGGGCACCACAGTCTTCATTCGTCCCAGTTTCATCATTTTCTCCTTCTTCAATCGCTCGTCATCTTCCGTATTTAACTTACAACCGATATAAAACATGCCCTTTTTCGTGTAGTGTTTCTCCATATATGACCATAAAAAATGATTATCGTCACCCCACCCCACCTTATTCTCCGTGATCCATTTATCGAAAACCGCATAAATATCGTAGGTATGGCATCGGACTTTAGGGGCGTCCTCCAGTTTTTGTAACACAAAATCCCTTATGATCTCAATTTTATCATTCGGTATTCCGATAGACCATTCTGGTTTGACTTCCTGTTCTGGTTCAATCTCTCGGATTTCCATTCTTATAGGTTCCTCCGAGGGTGTGACTGGCGATGGTGCGGGGGGTTCATCATTCATCATAGTAGGTTCTCCGTCAATCCAATAAATATAGGGCATGGTAGGTAATTATATAGATAATGAGCACTATCGCTTTAAGTCATTTATAATCAGCATAACAATATGTTAGAGTGTTATTTTGGGATCGAGTCCGCCAAACCCTCCGATTCCAGGAGAAAAGGGAGTTGAAAACGATTGGTTGTTCCGACCATACGGTCGCCTTTAATTTAGATGAAAAATGACCCTAACCATAGGTTAGACTGTGTTATATACATAATGTTAGATTGTTATATATATCTATATCTCATATTTTAATATAAATATAAGGTTATACCATTATAAAATGGAGCACCCTCATAAAATACAGTACTGGGCGTTCCCTGAAATCGTCAAACCCGTCTATAAACCAGAGCATTACTGCTGTGCCCCGATTGTCGAAACCGAAAACACCGATAAAGACTGGTGGGACGATGGCGAGGACGATGAATAACGTTTAAAGGGAATTTCCGCACATTATCTATATCTTTACCATGCCTAAAACGATCACCATTAAGGAACTGACTGATATTCTTGTCGCACAGGAGGAGGAACTGACCGCGAAGTTTTCGGAGCATACGACGTATGTCGTGAGAGAGAACGAGAGATTATCCGCGTTGGTGATGGATCAATTCAAGAAGATCCAGGATCTAACCGAGAGATTGGATAAGGTTAAAACACAGGTGAAAGATAAGATTCCAGCACCGATTATTGTAGGTGTTATTGATTGCTCACCCTGTATGTCGGATCCAGTCGATATTACCGACCAGTTTGATTATAGTAAGATTCCTTGCCTTGGTGAGGACGATGTTTGCGTCTCTTGCGGTAGTTGAAAACACGATCGCCGAGAGATTATATAAAAGCAATATAATAAAATAAACCATAAATGTTCTGGTCTATTTTATACTCTGTACTTCCGATTCCATCAATTACCGAAATCCTGTGTTATGTCGTACTAAAAACTGTAATAAACAAATGTGTCGGAATTTAATATAAAGAATGAGCGATATGTGTAGGGTTTATAAAAATTTCATGAAATATAAGGGGTCTGATGATGCTGATATATTCATCTCGGCAACGAAGAATAAGAAGTTTGCTGTGAAGACGCCCGATGGACGAATCGTTAATTTTGGGGCAATAGGGTATGATGATTTCACTCGTCATCGAGATCAGGAACGTCGAGCAAATTATCTCGCGAGGGCACAGGGCATAAAAGGTGACTGGAAATCCGATAAGTATAGTGCGAATAACCTTGCGATTAATGTGCTTTGGCAATAAATATAAAGACAAATCTGGTATTAATAAAAAATGCCCGTCATTCGACCCCCTATTCGCCCTATTCTCTCGGGATTGGTAAATGTAGGGAAGATTTTATGTCCTTCACCTGCCGTGACGATCCGTCCGTTTGATTCTAAAAAGATAGGATTTTCTTGCCGTTGAAACGGCGATGCCGAGAGATTTCGTGGAACGAAATTATCGATAGATGATTTTATTATTACATACAATTAATAATAAAAACAAACCGATCGAATCATATATAAATGAACCGAAGTAATTTTGCGTTGGAACATCAGGGGGAGGTGAGTAGAGAACCCTATGGGCGTGATTTACCGCACCTATCCGTTGATTTAACGCATGATACCAGAATGCCGTATGGAAAAAATCTGAAAGTCATGCCTGCTGTAGCACACAATTACGGAATGGGCAAACCCTTCACGAATAAGGAACTGACGAAGATTATACTGGATAAGAACGAAGTGATCGCGGATCTTGAGAAGAATGCGTATGGGGAGGGATTTTGGGACGATGTTAGGGCGGGATTAATAAAGCACAACCAGCGGAAGAAAACCACGCCGATCAGCGAAGAGGACTGGAAGAAGCAGATGGAGGATTATGAGAAACCGACGGAGAATTGGGGTGCTGACGAATTAGGTGGGGGTGCTGCTCCTGCGGCGAAACCAGAACCCCCTTCTGCTGTTGCGGCGGCGGCGGCGGCGTTACAACCCGTCCGAACTGCGATCCAGAATGGAATTGGTGATGCGATATATGGAAAATCCGACGATCCTAAAAAGCAAAAAAAAGGATTGCTCGGCATCTCCGAAGAGGGTAAAGAGGAGAGTAAAAAGAAGGTCATGAAAAATATTGTTGCTCCTTTGGCAAAAACCGCGATGGGTTTGAAAAAGAGTATGACCGACACGTGGAATCTTATGTTTAATAAAGACCAGTATAACGCAGATATGAAAGCGGCACTAATCAAACGCATCAAAAAAGAAGAGGCGGAAATGGGGATTGTGCGGGATAAAACCGATCCGAAATTGATCGTGCGAAAACCGCGAGGATTGTATAAAACCGAGACTACCGATCCAGAAGTGGAATCGTATAGACCGATTGCTCATAGGGACGATTCGGCGAAAGCGAAGGAGTTTATGATCCGAGTACCGAACCCGTTGTTTGGTATAGTGAAACCGACCAGTAAAACCCTCGCCGAGGCGGGAATTAAATTATGGGCAGGGGTCAATTCATTCAAAGATGACGATATTGATTACTCATTACGAGCACTCCAGAACGATAAGTTTATGTGGATACCTGAAGACAGGGCGAAGGAGTTGTATCCGAAACTGCGACAATTTGCGGCGGACGAGCAAGATAAAGGACTGGCGGAGGGATTCGAGGATTTTGGGTGGAGTAAAGGGGAGATGAAGCAGTTTGCGAAAATAGATCCACGGACACTTACGGGAATCGATTTGATTGAGTATAAACAGGCGAAACTGTTACAAGACAAGCAGGTTGCGAAGAATGCGTTGGAGAAGGTGACGAAGGACATAGCAGAGGAAGAGAAGGGGAAGACTATAATAAGGGGCGAACGACCCGTGAGAATTGAACCAGATCAGGCGAGACTGGCGAAGATGCGTGAGGCGAAAGTGAGGGTGGAGAAACGCCTGGTGGATTTGGCGGAGCGAGGGAAACAGGATTTTAAGGATATGACGATGTTTGCGGAGGCGGATAAAGCGAAGCGAGACCAGGAATATTATGCGAAACAAGCGGCGGACGCGGTGGGGAGGGAGGACGCGATTGATGAGGAACAGGCGGATTTCGCGGCGTTACCTGCGGAGGAGAGAATAGCACAACTGGAGGAATTCATCGTACAATTACGGGAACAGGGTGCTCCAGAGTGGCAGATTGATCAATTCGATCAGCAGGTCAGGAACGTAGAAGAGGAAGTGGAGGAAGAAGAGGAGACACGCCAGGCACAGGGATCGGTGGAATTATTACAGCAGGCGGAAGTGGCGGGAGGTACGAAACCGTGCTGGAAGGGGTATGAAATGATAGGAATGAAAAAGAAAGGGAAGCGAACGGTGCCGAATTGTGTGCCGATAGGGGGTGAGGAGTTCAGCGACCGAAGCAGCGTCGGCAGCGACAGCGACAACAGCAGCGACGGCGAAATGGAAGGTGGTGGTATGGTGGAGTTTGCGTTGGCAAAGGCAGGAAAGTTGATTTACAATCCTGATGGTGATATGACAAAGGCGGGGCGATCGACATTCACGCCAGACTGGGACGCCTACGGAGAAGACGCCGCAAGTGGAAGGCAAAATGCGTTCAATCTCTCGAGAAGTATGTATATCCAGGGTAAAGCGTTGGAATTACCTGGGTTTAAGATGGTGAAAGATGATACATCATTACGATTTTACCGAAAAGATGATGAGAATGTTATGTTGGTGGGGATCCGTGGGACAGATGTTCATTCTTGGACAGATTTATACACGTGGGCGGTGATTGGTCGTGGGATTGGGGAAGATCTGCGATGGACGACACGATTTCAGGAAGATTTGGAGAAGTTGATTCGGTTTCAGAGGAATTATCCGCCATCGCAGTTTTATTATGTTGCGACTGGGTCATCACTCGCAGGAAGCATCGCAGACAGATTTTTAGAGTTGGGGATTATTGAAGAAGCGGTGACATACAATCCGAGTATTGAGAAGAAATTTATCCTGGAAGAAAACCTATTGAACCATCGTATTTATTTGGATACCGATCCTTTGTTTATTCTCATGGGACAGTACGCCCCTAATACGGAAATCCGCAAGAATGCGAGCAGGGTGGATTATTATAACCCGATCAAGGAGAAGGATCAATTGGTTAAATCACACTCGATTTACCCGTTATATAATGCCGCATTTGAAGGAGGGGGCATGGAAGGTGGCGGGAAAACATACACGATTGAAGAGTGGAAGGCGATTTTTGACGCGAAGTTGGAGCAGAAGCGTCAGCAGATCGAGGCGAGGGAGGCGAAGAAGAAGGCGACAGCGAAGGCGAAGCGGGCGAGGGCGAAGGTGCGTCGGGACGAACGAGGTGAAATACCAGAGTTGGAAACACCATTTAGAACCTCTCGGGTGATGAAAGCGACCCCGCCGAAAGAACCCGAACCAGAACCCGAACCCGCAGAACAACCACCACCCGCCGATCCACCCGCACCACCAGCACCGAAGAAGAGAAAACCGAAACTGAAAGTCGTAGCACCTGCGAGTGCGAGGGTTGAATTACGTGAAGAGTTGGTAGCAGAACAACCGAGAAGTCCAGGGGGCGAATTTGCGAAACCAGCAGAAGTGGCGGTGATGGCAGTCGATCAAGCACCACAAAGATCATATATGAAACTGATGAAATCACCCGTATTTACAGCAGCGGAGAGGAAACTGCTGACACGGATACGAGAAACACAGATGACTCCAGTAATGAAGGCGAAGTTATTGGCGAGGAGCGGACTGGCACGAAAAGTGATGGAATTGATGGGCATGAATACATCGGCGTTTCAAACACCGAGAGAACAGTTGAGAATAGCGGATAAGATGGAGAAGCGAGTAGAGACGAAGAAAGCGTCAGCATTTATATTACCGAAAGTGGTACAAGATTATCTTGACCTTAAAGAAAAACAGGCACGATTGAAGTTGCGACAATTACGAACGGAAAGGAAACAGACACAACTCGATAAAAAGGGTATTGAAGAGGTGGAGGATACTGTTTTCAAGTATATTGGAAACGCAACGAGGTTTGGGTTAGGTGCGATTGAAGTTGTAAGAAACGCGTTTCAAGATGATCCGTTTGGTTATTGGTATGCGATGAGGGATCATTTTGTTAAAGTCAAAGCATCGGAAATTCCGTCAGGACACACAAAAGCACATTTAATAAAATTAGAGAGGAAACTGACAAAACGCGAGGAGAACCAGGGACTCGCTACTCCAGAATTAGGTGGTGCGGAGATTGTGATGAATTGGGACGAAGAAAAATACCCCCTCGTAGAACTGACTGATGTGATGTTGGGGTTGTTAAAAGAAGACGGTGTGGCATGTTTTCGATCCACAGCACGAGGAATTGGAAGAGACCATACGGGTATATGGTTTTGTGGAATGATTGGAAGGGAAAGTGTAAAAAGATGGACGGAGGTAGAGACTCAAAAATGGTTGATGATAGGGAAGAACGAGATATTACCGAGACTGGAAGAAAGAGTAAGTGCGTTAAGACCATTATTCGAGAGTGCGACTAAAAAAGCAAGGGAAGGTGCGGAATCAGAACTAAACGCAATCGAACGGAAAACGCTTCAAGATGTAAGAGCAGAGCGGAAGAAACAGGCGGAGGAGGTTGAGAGGACAAAATCAGTAAAACGTTACAAAGCAGATGAAAGAATGGCAGCAATACGAGATAATTTTTCAAGAGGGGGTCAATATGAGATGACTGGAGACCCTTTTAATTTTTCGCCGCGATTAGATCATTATTTCACGGATAAACTTGGTAATAGAGTTTCGATACGTATGGAATGGGGGGGGGATTGGAGAATTGATCAAGATATGACGAGTTGGAAAATAAACAAACTTTGGAGAGATTTGGGAAGAATGGACGCGGAAAAAAACGAAGAAGAATTGAACTTACTTCAACGTGAAGCAATAGAAATCTTGGCGAAAATAAACCCTGCCGAAAATACAAAACATGTGGTCGGTTTTAGTGTGAAACGACCGAATGGTGAGAGATTTATACCAGAAAGTTATATAGATGATTGGGTGTTACGAGAGATATCGCCAGCACAACGCAACCTGAAGACGAATGGTTTGGGGTTTCATCAAACGGGGGGAGAGAAACCGACGAATGCTGAAGAAGATGAGTTTTATGGTTTTATGTGTGCTGTGATAAGAAAAAATGCGAAGGGGAAGGGTCAGGGATACTATCGTGGGCATAATTTTAATCTAAAACCTGAAGATGTATTACCACAACTTGTAGCAGAGTGTAGTAATTGGGGTACAGCATCACAGCGTCGTATATGGCAGGGCGAATGGGAAGAAGACCCTGGTAAGTTTATGAAATTTGCTTTTGGAAGATCGTTGGAGTTGGGGTATGAATACGAAACAAAACCGAAATAATAATAAACACAAAAATCCATGAATTAAAATGACGACAATAACAGAACGGAAATATCCGACATCGGAAGAATACCCGCTGGTGAAGGCATTCACGGTGAATGATCGTCGCCCCCGTCTTATCGGCACGGCAGGATTGAAGTCGCAATTATATACTGGTGATTATGATTTTACGATGGATATAAATGACTTACCGAGAGATTCAGTTTTTACTGGGTTGAATGATGTAATCCATAAAATAGAGAGTAATCCAGAGATTTATTTTGTGGAGATGAAGATTCAGTCGAACGCTGGGAAGAAGGAGCGGATATACAGATCACCCGAGTATTCGCATGGATTTTTCAGTCGAATACCGTTTGATAGTATTGATTTTATCAAGGTTGATGTGGTGTTTCGGAAGGAGGCGTCGAATGAGTTTTTTGATGCGTCGTGTATGTACAGTATGGGTAAAGAAGAAGTTGGGGAAGATGCGGACGAAGATAGATTGAAGGAATTGGAGCAGGACTTCGGCG
>Ga0209297_1000744_pt1 | contig 19949 bp, 21 predicted proteins | sample S_130805_MF_Meta_FD_187322 | JGI IMG/M metagenome (GOLD analysis project Ga0209297, IMG submission 187322) | Freshwater microbial communities from Lake Simoncouche, Canada to study carbon cycling - S_130805_MF_MetaG (SPAdes) (version 2) | ecosystem: Environmental > Aquatic > Freshwater > Lake ...
GTGGGTATGGATGACATCTGGTGCAATCTTTTTAATCATCGCAACGAGTGCGAAAAATGCGCGAATATCTGAGACCACCGAGACCGAGCGACCAAGGCCAGCGATACGTGTGGCCTTGATATCTGTTGCCACAGTCTCCAAATAATCAGCCTCATCAGCATCGCAATAGCCAGTGATCAACACCTGCTCGACTTTTGATGAATCGATACTGCGCATTAAGTCGGCGACGATGACTGCAGGACCACCCACATTCATGCGTGCAATGATCTGCACGACCTTCACCTTCTTATTACGTGCCTGAGCCATGTGGTTATCTTCTCGCAAAAGCAGGGATAATTGCGGACATGAGCACCGGCCAATTCGTATCGCGCTGCACCGCAGATGCGATGACATCAGCTGCCGCCTCGATTAAAGATGGAAATCTCGTCGCCTTTCCAACAGAGACTGTCTACGGGCTAGGCGCTGATGCATCGCAAGAAAAGGCCGTCGCCAAGATCTATGCCGCAAAGGGTCGGCCAGCAGATCACCCATTGATCGTTCACATCGCTTCTATGGATGGAATTGCATATTGGGCCGATGAGATTTCTGAGTATGCAATCTCGCTAGCCCGTGCTTTTTGGCCAGGGCCAATGACTCTCATCTGCAAGCGATCACCTGCGGCGAAAGATTTTGTTACCGGGGGACAAGAGACCGTTGGTCTGCGAGTACCCGATCACGTTGTGGCACTAGCTCTTCTGGATGCCGCGAAACAAATAGGTGTAAATGGAATCGCTGCCCCTAGCGCCAATCGCTTTGGCCATGTCTCACCAACTTCTGCCGAAGCTGTTCGTGAAGAACTCGATCAATATCTTTCACCCGATGACATCATCCTTGATGGAGGTCCGTCCCAAGTTGGCGTCGAATCAACAATCATCGATTGCACTGGTAGCAACCCACACATTCTTCGCCCTGGTGCAATTACTCAGGCAATGATTGAAGAAGTCACCGGCCTTAAAGTTACCGATGCAGTAAATGAAATTCGTGTCAGTGGTTCACTTGAAAATCATTACGCACCACAAGCAATAGTTGTACTCGATACAACTCCACAATCAGATGATGGATATATCGCGATGAGTGATAAACCAACACCTGCGGGAGTTATTCGATTAGCAGCACCACAATCTGTTGAAGAATTTGCACGCACTCTCTATGCATCACTTCGTGATGGTGATTCACAAAAACTAAGTCGCATCTGCATCGACCAACCGCAGGGAGATGGCCTTGCCATCGCTATCTGTGACCGCTTGCAGCGCGCAGCCCGAGGGCGCTAGAACCGCTAAAACTCCGCTAGAATCTGCCAGCATTTAGTTGCAGTGGGGCCTATAGCTCAGTCGGTAGAGCAACGGACTTTTAATCCGTGGGTCGACGGTTCGAGCCCGTCTGGGCCCACAAATCCAGATTTACACAGAACTCTCACAGACGTAAAACCAGTCATGACCAGTGAGAGAGCCTATGGTTGCCACGTCTGCAGCAGTGTTGAACATTCTGAGCGCTTTTCGGTGCATAAATGTGTCTGCATGTCGCGGTGGACATCTTGTTAGTTCAACCAAAAGTGCGGAGAGCTTCTTGGAGCATCAAAGGTCGATAACTGTACTCGGTGGATCAGCTGCCTCAAGTTTTAGTGATACCAGCAAAAAATCTTGGCCATACCTCTTAAAGGCAGAACTTCCTCAAGATATCGAATTTAGAGTTGAAACTGTAGGCGGACTTACATTTGTCAGAGCCCTCAATGTGCTTCTTGATTATCCCAATGAAGATCTATTGATACTTCATTTTGGAACTTCCATTGGTTGGCCTGTCTCAGTTGTGAAGTATGGCCACAAATTTGGTGTTGATTTTGCATCAGAATCTGGGCTTCATCAACCTGCCTACAAAAGTAAGGGATTTCTCCGTAAGATCAAACAAGATTTACGAATGAGAGTAAGAAATACCATCGAATACATTCTCTTCGGAGTTGGCCTTTATAAATCTCGAATAAGTAGGCACGAGATCGTTGATCAGATTGATGCCGTAGTGCATCTTGCATCAAAGCAGAGCAAGCGGATTATGTGGGTTCAGCACCAGGCGTTACAAAACCGCCGGATCTTTGTAGAACGGCGTAGCTACCAGAAATATTACAAAGAGATTCTTGCTGCCCCGGTGAAATATGAATCTCCAAATTTCGCTCTGATTACCCTGCCTGATGAATTTATGGTGCAGGAGAACTATCTTCTTGATTGCATTCATCTGAGCGAGCAGGGCCATCGCGAGTTAGCCACAATTTTGAAGGTGGCCTTTAAGAAGTTTTAAGGGAACTCAGATCCTTTGCTGACTCAACACTCGAGCCTGTCTGGGGCCAGTTATGCAGTTGCTGGATTATTCCGGGCGGGGAATTCGTGGGATGTCTCCGCGCATTATGCGGCGGAACATATATATAGATACACCTGCAAAAAATGGCCATTCAAAGGTGTAAACCCAAGCACGCCAGTGTCCTTCTTTAGCACGACCAAATTCATACCAGCCAGTGAGCATGCAAAGGGGGATGACCGTGCACAGCGTTCCGATTAAGAAATACTTTTGCTTCTGGGTGAGCTCAATTTCTTCTTTAATTATTTCTGGATTGGCGTCATCTCGCACCCATTGCGGAGCCGCAAACTCTTCTTCGTTAGACACCTGCTGCTCGCTTCTCCGCCACTATTTCAGAATCGATCTCAAGAGATTTGCGCTCCTCTGATTTGATCCAATGATAAACGGCAAGAGCAATCCAAATAGCATCAATCATCATTGCACCAGACCACATTAGCGAACCTCCTCGTCGCTGATCATCCAAGGTGTACATATTCGCGTATAAAGAACCACGTGAGACATAGATAAAGAAACCAGTTAGAGTCTCTGGAACCATCATTAAAAATAGAGAGATAACTGAGAGGGCCTGCGAAACTCGGCGCTCATTATAACTTCGATCAAGCAGATTAAAGTAAAAGAAGTACGGCAAAGCTAGATAAAGCGGCACTTCTAGATAAGTGTGGGCCCAAGAATTATCCATTATAAATTTATGTGGAGTAGGTAGATGCACTCCAATCATTAACCCTGCATATAGAACCCAGCTAAGAACAGGATGAGTAAATAACTTAAATAGTTGGTTTTTAGGAGTGAAGGTAATCGGCGTACCAATTACTAAGAGTGGCCCACTGATCATCATCAGAGTTATATGTTGAATCATGTGGAGTGAGAAGTAATCCATCGCACGCGCACCTATCGGTGTGATGACGACCGCAAGAATTGTGGCGATTCCTGAGAGAAAACTTAGTCGCTGTCTATTGGTCACTCCCTTGTTGCGTAAATATAAAAATAAGAGAATTGCCAGGGGAAAGGTGATTTCTGGGGCGATTTGCCACGATGTCCACACGCTAATTTGAGGGTGCTGCATCTCCATAATTACATGAGGGTAGACCTCAATTTATAAAATAAATAGAGAAATTCCCAGCAAACTCTAGTTATTTGAAAGACAGAGGCGTACCCTGCTGTGAACGCGATCACAAATGTGTGACCCTCCGTAGATTCCGTATCGGACGAGAGAAGACCATGAATCGCAAAATATTTGGCCCACTTGGAACTGTAATTATTGGCATTGCAGTTATAGCTGGCATTGGAACATATGTCGCAGCAGCGCAGAATGATTCTGGAATAACACAAGCAACTCCCGCTGGTTTATTTACCGCCGCAGACGGAAAAAGCTATCCGCAAGTTAAATTGAATTTGAATGTTTACCCAAATAGTGGTTTTGGAGGCCATCATGGCGCCGGTGGTGGCGCCCATCCAGATTGGGTTAGCTATGGTCTTGGCGGGCCAAATGGTGAGGTTCTACCTGACGCAAAAACGGGAACTAATTTCCAAGTACCACCACATACAGCGGTAACAATTACCATTTATCAATACGACTCAGGTGAGTCACTTAATAATGACTTCTTTGCGCATGTCCGTGGAACAGTCGATGGAACCGCTAAGTTTGTAAAGACTTATGACACAAAAGCAAAAGCAAACGCATCTCCTGAAACTGTAATAACTAATATCCCAGCTGACATGGTTGGGCACACCTTCACTCTTCACGGAATGTCCGATGGCAAATCTCAGTTATTTGTCAGCGTCCCACTAATGATGTCGGTGGATGAAGAAGTCGGAGCAGCCGAAGAAGCTGGCGGCTATACCCAGCATCCAACTAAAACTAGCTTCACATTTATTACTGGTGATGAAGGTGAATATGTATGGAACTGTGAGTTCCCATGTGGTGATGGAACAATCGCAAGATTCGGAAATGCCATGTCTGCCATGAGCTATATGTCCGGGCACTTTATTGTGAAGGCTTAAGGAGAAAATCATGAGTGATCTTCGTAGCCCCGAGCAAAGTTACTTCCAAAGTAAATGGTGGAAGCGTAAAGATGTCAGAGAAGTTGTAGTCCTTTGGATAGTTTTCACAGGAATAATTGGATATTTTTCAACTAAATTTCAAAATATCGCCATGGGTAAACCTGCCTCAGAGACGATGGAAAATGTAATCCACTTAATTACTACCTTCACTTGGGCATCCTCACCGGTCGCCGGTTTCGTTGCGGCTCTTGCAGTTGAAGCTTTGCGACAAAAACGACATCATGGAGATAATCCGCCGCCAGAGGCAGAGCACAATATAAGTAGTTCTCCGCGCGCAACCGCTTTATGGTTAGTGATATCCGCTTTGCTCTGTTTATTCGCGCTGGTTGTGGGGTTGATTGCGCTGCAGAAAGATGATCAGGCACTGCTCGATAGAAATGCAATACATGTAAATGTAACGGGTCAACAATGGGCGTGGAGTTATGACTATCCAGGTAGCGCAGGTGTTAGATCAGATGTTCTTCACTTGCCAGTAGATCAACCTGTTCTCTTTCATGTGACCAGCAAAGATGTTAAACATTCATTCTGGGTAGTACAAATGGGTGTAAAGATTGATGCAAATCCAGGGTACGTAACAGAAACAGCGGTTACTCCCAACAAGATAGGAATTTTTGATATTAGGTGTGCTGAACTCTGCGGATTATTGCATGCGTATATGCAAAATAAAGTAGTTGTAGAAAGTAAAGCTGATTATGAAAAATGGTTAGCTAGCCAACCTGACACTGGGCATACGACTTGGAAAGCAGAAGGGGAGACTTTAAAATGACTACTTTCGTAACCAAGCAGAAAAAAAAGGCGCTCATTGAAAGATTAAATGTATTTACTGCATTTGCACTTGGCACTATCTCAGCGATTGTGGTTTGGCGGCTAGCGCTAGCGTTTTTACCTGCCGATGCTGAATTATCACCGCTCTTTACCCGCGAAGATAAAATAACGTTGCTTTCGATGATCGCTTGGTTCATCGGCTTCATGACTGGCATCGGTGCATTGATCGGCCCATTCCGTTGGGTGCAAGGAAAAGATTTATCGCACGAAGAAAATATGTTTTACGCCGGGAAAGATATGGGTATCAAGCGTTATTTCCGATACACAACTGACCATAAAGTCGTTGGCATTCAATATCTAGTAATAACTATGGTGATCTTTGGTATCGGTGGAATTCTTGCCATGCTGATCAGAACTAACTTAGGAAAACCTGGTGGAGGATGGATCCATCCGCAAGCCTATAACTCAATTGTTGGAACCCACGGAATTATTATGATCGTCGGAACCATCATCATGGTCACCGGCCCATTTGGAAACTACATCATGCCAATCATGATCGGCGCGCGTGATATGGCTTTTCCTCGCCTTAACGCACTTAGCTTCTGGTTGATTGTTGCCGCCGCTATTCCACTAATTTGGGCCCAATTTATTGGTGGTATCTCAACCGGTTGGTCTGCCTATAACCCGCTGGCAGGTCAATCTCCTCTAGGCATGGATGGCTACATAATGTTTATCTGTATCTTTGCAATTTCAACAATGGTTGCGGGAGCAAATATAACAACGACAGTGGTGCGCATGCGCGCCCGAGGTATGACTTGGAATCGCACACCTATTTTCATCTATGGTGTTGTTGCTTCGGTTGCATTAGCACTTCCCGCGTTCCCAGTATTTTTCCTATCCCAAGTCATGTCTGGAATGGATCGAGCGCTAGGAACTTCCTTCTACAACACTGCACTTGGTGGCAGTGGCTGGCTCTATGAAAATCTCTTCTGGATTATGGGCCACCCGGAAGTTTATGTAATTTTAATTCCTGCCGTTGCAGCGCTAATGGAGATGGCTCCAGTATTTACGCGCCGTCCTCTCTTTAGTTTTAACGTTGCAGTAATGGGAATTGCAGGAATCTCCGGACTTTCAGTTCTAGTTTGGGCACACCATATGTATATGAGTGGTTGGGCTCCATTGCTTAGCGCGCCATTTATGTTGACTACTGAATTAATTTCCATACCCACCGGAATGCTCTTTTTAGTTCTCATCGGAACGCTTTGGCGTGGAAGGCTTTGGATGACTGTTCCGGCACTTTCGATCTTTGCACTGTTATGGAACTTTATGATCGGTGGAATTACTGGAATTTATCTATCTGATGTTCCAGCAGATGCCTTCTTACATGGCTCAATGTTTGTCACAGCACACTTCCATTACACACTAATGGGTGCAGGTCTTACTGGAGCTATCGCCTCATTGATTTATTGGTTCCCAAAGATGACAGGCAAGATGCTTAACAAGCGCTTATCTTGGATTGCGTTCTGGCTAACCCAGATCGGATTTAACGTAGCATTTATGGGCATGTTTTTCGTTGGCTTGCAGGGTCAGCCGCGTCGTGTTGAAGCGTATGCTCAAATATTTAGTAAGGGCAACCTGATTACAACAATCGGTGCTTACACAATTATGATCGGAATGCTCGTTCTACTCCACGCAGTTATTTCCTCATGGCGCGAAGGAGTTAAAGCACCAATGAATCCATGGCAAGCTAAGACGCTCGAGTGGACGGTAGCAAATCCGGTACCGCTAGAGAACTTTGAGGTGTTGCCAACAGTCACATCAGATGCTTACGGATATGGAAAGGCAAGATCATGAGTTTAGATACCCATGCAAATCCGCATCACGAAGATCCGGAAGTAGTCGGCAGTCGTAATCGCTTAGGAGTAATTCTTATTCTGGTAGCAGATATTGCCTTCGCACTCAGCATTCTCTTTGTCTTCTTTTACCTAAAGGGTCAAAATGTAAATAATATGTGGCTACCAAAGGCAACTGAAAATACTCCAGCGATAACTCCACTTTCCAGTATAAGTTCTTGGAATGTGACAGCAATCGCTGCCTTAGGTTTACTCGCACATAATTACGGTTTACGTGGTGTTCGTGCTGCAAACCAAATCCAACTAAAGCTCGGTGGGCTAGTTGCACTTATCGCAGCAGTTGTAGCAACTGTCTATCAAAATATGCAGATAGCAAATGCACCATTTACTTTCTATTCCGGTGCATACGCATCTTGCTATTACTTGATCACTATTCTAAATATGGTGCACTTAATCCTGACCGTATTTATCTCATTCGGTAACTGGAATCGCTCCCGACTTGGGATCTATGCCCACGATCATTGGCATGTGGATATCGTCAATGTCTGGTGGGTATGGATGACTGTCTCATCATTGCTAGGTGCCTTCGCCCTCTCCTTCGCCTAAAAATAATTGGATAGACTAATAGCTAGTTTTAGGCGTTCTTTGGCCGCACTTCTACGTGAAATCACCCCCAGCAGCATGCCTGACCATCCCACGACCAGTCGAGATTTGACTGGTCATTCTGGGGGTAACCCCGCACAAATAGGTGACCATTCAACGGTAATTGAAATGACGGTCTATGTAGGGCCGCACAAGAACCGGGGTGGCTCTAATGCGCGACATTCGCACCTTCATCGATTGGCTGAGCTATCACCCAACGTGCGATGAAATCTCACGCGCCTTGGTGATGGAGTACATGGCATCCCTCGAAGCTTGCTGTGCTCGCATCGGGCGTTTACATCCAGATGACTCACTCGAATTCTTGGGTGAGTATGGATTTGATGCTGGTCAAGCTAAACAAACTTTTACAAGCGAAGTCTGGCGTTCATGGGAAAGCGATGAAGCTCTGATTGCACTCGGTAAAAATGCCGAACCATGGAACCCTTCAAAGAATTTGTTAATGATTCAACTGCGCGAACGCGGTGCAGTCCACGGATATCTCGTGCTTCGTTTTTCAAAGCCTGTTGTAGATACTGCCACAGTCGAAGAGGTCGCACGCAATTATGCTGTTGCACTCGGTCTCTACTTATCGCTGGCGCACGAACCAGGATCTGGCTCATCCCGCAACATCATCGAGCGAAATGAAAGCGGATCAGATCAACTTACTCCCCGCCAGATTTCAATCTTGCGTGGCATGGTCGAGGGAAAAACTAATCACGAACTTGCTAATGAACTTGGATTCAGTGTCAGCACAATTAGACACGAGACTATGCGCATCTATCAGGCACTTTCTGTAAGTGATCGTAAAGAGGCAGCTAAGAAAGCACTATCTCTAGCTCTTATCTAAATCGCTTCTGTGGGATGATCTGCAGGTGAGCAAGAGTAAATCGCAATCCTGGTTGGGTCTTTATATTGCACTCGGCATTGTCTGGGGTTGCTCCTTCATATTCATCAAGCTTGGTCTTGAATTTCTTACTCCATTTGGTGTTGCATTCGGACGCTGTGCATTTGGCGCACTGGCTCTTCTGATTTACTTGAAGGTAAAAGGTCTATCGCTAGTCCGAGATCGCACGATGATTGGCCATCTCTGGGTTGTAGCACTTCTACTTAATGTGATTCCAGGGATTTTCTTTGCCTGGGCAGAGACCGAAGTAACTTCGATTTTGGCTGGAATTATCAATGCAGTAACACCGCTGATGACTCTCATCGCCATCATGTTGGTTTCGCGTAATGAAAAGCCCACTACGCCACAGGTTGTTGGTTTGCTGCTTGGTTTTCTGGGCGTATTGACCGTACTCGGTGCATGGCAAGGGTTGGGGGATAACCCACTCTGGGCAATTCTTATTCTCCTTGCAGCTGTTACTTGTTACGGATTCTCATTTCCATATAGCCGCAGATTTATCTTGCCCGCCCAACTTAAACCTGAAGTAATGGCGGCAACCCAAGTCACACTGGGTGCGATCACGTTACTGCCACTCTATCTTTTTGATGGAATCGCTAAGGATGAATATCGTCTTGGACCAGTGCTTGCAATGGTGGTACTTGGAGTCTTTGGTAGTGGCTTTGCCTATATCTGGAACTTCACAATTATGCGGGCGGCAGGAAGTGCGATCGCAAGTAGCGTCACATATGTAACCCCAGTTGTGGCAGTTCTGGTTGGATTCATTTTCTTAAATGAGATCCCACATTGGTATGAACCAGTAGGTGCCGTTGTTGTATTGCTGGGTGCAGCAATTGCTCAAGGGCGAATTAAAATTATGCGAGCAAAAATTTAATCAATCTGGAACGGTTGGCGAATCGGACCAAGTTCGATTCCCGCTGCTGCGTGATCCGTATTTTCACCACGAGCAAGCTGTGCTGCATGCGCTTTGTCATGCCAACGCTGCTCAATTTTGCCGTACTTCCAGAGCAAGAGGGCAACAGTCCAGACCACTGCAAATGCTCCAACAATGAAGTATCCGGCGCTGTTGAGATTGAAGGCTGCTGCGTAATCCCAGAAGCCACCAGTGAGTTCGAGTTGATTGGCAATTACTTGGCAAATTTCTAGGCCGCCTACAAAGAGGGCTACAGCTACTGATAATCCGGTGATAATAATGTTGTAGTAGACCTTGCGCACTGGCTTTGAAAATGCCCAACCGTATGCAAAGTTCATGAAGGAACCATCAATGGTGTCGAGCAGACACATTCCACCGGCAAAGAAGAGTGGAAGGGAGAGGATCGCCCACCAAGGAAGGCCTGCAACAACTGAAGATCCAGCTAGTACAAGCAATCCGATTTCAGTTGCAGTGTCAAAGCCGAGGCCGAAGAGAATTCCGAGCGGATACATCTTCCAGCTCTTATCGATACGACGTGCAATCGGTCCGAAGAAGCGCATCAATAAGCCGCGGGAATTCAGGTGCTTCTCTAACTCTTCTTCGTTGTAGAGTCCCTTGCGCATCGCGATAAATACTCCGACGATAGAGACCAGAACAATGAGGTTAAGAATCGCAATCAACATCAAGAATGTTCCAGAAACTGTGGTGCCGATCAAACCTGTGTAGTGGTGCAACGAGGAATCTTCATCTTTGAGCTGTGATCCCAGCGCTTTAATTCCAAAGTTGAGAAGGATGGCAAGAAATGCCACAACGGATGAGTGTCCGAGTGAAAAGAAGAAACCGACTGCAAGAGGACGTTGTCCTTCAGACATTAACTTTCGCGTGGTGTTATCGATCGCGCTGATGTGGTCGGCGTCGAAGGCATGTCGCATACCGAGTGTGTAGGCAAGAACTGCTGTGCCCCAACCAAAGAGAGAACCGTCAGCTAGCTCGTAATTTCCGCTAGTCGCTCGCCACATCAAGAGAACTCCACCAACATGGAGCAGCACGATGAAGCCAAACATCGCACCCATGCGGCGCCATTCGTCAGGGGTCAGGCGATCGCGCAACGGTGTGCGCGGGCGTGCGGTCTCAACCTGATTCATGACATCTCCTGGGCGTTTGGCTACATGCGAATGGCTTGCAAGTAGAAGGGTACGGGGGGTTTTTGAGCCTGTCCACGCGAAATCATCGAAGGGAAATCCCCTGCATTTGCCGACGTACGGGGCTAAAGTGACGCTTCAAAGGCCAGCATGATGGGTCGTAGGACGGGGAGGTTTTCAATGAGTAACGAAGACAACCAGGACGATCGCGACGACATTGTCACCGAAGAGATGTTGTGGGATCGCATTCCGCAGACCGAAGGCGAAGATCGCGCAGAGACTTACTACGAACTTAGCGCTCGCATCTTTGCTCGTGGCCAATACGACGAAGCGCTCGCATTAGCTGAGACCGCTCGCGATATTTACGCCGAAATGGGTGCAAGTGCACCGAGTGAAGGTTTAGCGCAGGCATATTCTGCAATTGGTTACAACCTCAATCAACTCAAGCGCATCGATGAAGCGGCAACTGCAATGAGCAAAGCTGTAGAACTTCTACGCCAGAACAAATCTCCGATTGCACTCGAACTAGCCTGCACCTTAGGTGAGTGGTGGTACAGCTCTAAGAATTACAGCGAAGTTATAGCGACAATGTCAGAGTGCGCACAAGAGCATCTCGTTGATGGCAACCAGATCGGTGCAGCGAACGATCTTCACCTGCTTGGAATGGCTTATCGTGAACTTAAGCAATATGACGAAGCGCTTCATGCATTTCAAGAAGCGCGCGGAATTTTCAAGAGCGAGAAAGAAGTTCTTCATGTTGCACGTTGCGATCAAAAAATCGCATCATGCTACAACTGGTTAGGCAATGGTGAGAAGGCTCTTGAGTCAGCTCGCAAGGCAGTCGATGTCTTTGAAACTGCGCATGACCACAGACGTGAAACCTTTGCTCTCTTTGAATATGGCAAGGCAGAGATCCTGCTTGGAAAATTAGATGATGGTCTATTAACTCTTGATGGCGTTCTTCAAATTATCGCCGAAGATGAGCCTAAAGACTTTGAGTTCATCCTTGATATCGAAACCCGAATGGTTGTTGTGATGCGTGCACTTGGCCGCAGTGAGGAAGCTAATGAAGTTGAGCGTCGCTTAGCTTCAGTACGCGAAGCCCTTGAGGAAGTCCCATCCCCGAGTGAAGATGGCATATAGAAATCTGCTGCTAGGTATAGATTCTCGCTTTCCTACCGAGAGCAAGTAGAAAGACTAATGTTGCATTCCTTGAGTGGCAATGACGTAGCACTACTCATCTCTGTATTTCTCGCATGTGCCGTAGAAGCAGCGGAAGCTGTAACAATCATTCTTGCTGCTGGTACATCTCGCAATTGGAAATCCACCTTTCAGGGAGTGATCTCCGGGCTAGTTGTATTGGCTGGATTGATAGTCACTCTCGGGCCAAGTATTGAAAAACTTCCCAAGAGCACGCTTCGTTTAATGGTAGGCGGATTGCTTCTCACCTTTGGTTTGCAGTGGCTTCGTAAGGCAATCTTGCGCGCCAGTGGATTTAAGGCGCTTCATGATGAAGAGAAAATATTTCTCGAAGAAGTTGAAGCTGCGCAGAAAGCGGCAAAAGTTTCTCACTTTGTGGTCTCGGATTGGTATGCATTCACCCTTTCATTTAAAGGTGTGCTGCTTGAAGGACTTGAAGTCGTATTCATCGTTGTCACATTCGGAATTATCCAAAAGGGCTCTAACCCACAGGCATTTTCGCTGGCAATCTGGGCGGCCATATTTGCAGTCGTTGCAGTGACAATCGCAGGATTCGCAATTCACAAGCCACTCTCAAGAGTTCCAGAAAATACAATGAAATTTATTGTTGGGACTCTACTCACATCATTTGGAATCTTCTGGGGAGCAGAAGGAGCTGGTGCAGAGTGGCCACATAAGGACCTATCCCTTCTTGCAATCATCCCTTTCGTCATACTCCTTTCGTTGGGGTTAATCGAACTCTTAAAGGTAAGAAAAGCTAAGAACCTTCCAGTTCGCAAACTCAATCTCCCAACATTCTCAGAACCGCGTAAAGATAGTTCTGTACTGGTTCGTTGGGTGGGTGGGTTCTTATTTTTCTGGTACGACTTCATCATCGGAGATGATTGGCGTGTAGCAGCAGGTGTTGTTGCTGGCTTCTACGCAATCCATGCATTGGGCGTATCGTCATGGTGGGTGATGCCGGTAATTGTGGCGATCATGTTGAGCTCTACCTTGCTCGAAGCAACACGGCCAGTAAAGGTAGTTCTTTAACTACACCTGACGTGGCAAGTGTTGTAGCGCCCAGTGGTACATAGCGATTGCACCAGCTGCGGAAGCGTTCATTGATCGGGTAGATCCATATTGCTCGATGGCGTAGAGCACTTCACAGATTGCAACGCCCTCATCTGACATTCCGGCACCTTCTTGGCCAAAGAGCAGCACGCATTTTTCAGGGAGCGCGGCACCTTCTAGGTGTTTAGACGATGGAACATTATCAATTCCAATAATTGGTAGGTCGTTTTCACCGCACCATTTAGCGAAGTCAGCAATTGTTGGGTGATGAATTACGGTGAGATATCTATCGGTCACCATCGCACCACGCTTATTCCAATCGCGTTTTCCAACGATATGCACAGCACTTACATTGAAAGCATTCGCTGTACGAACAACAGAACCAATATTGAGATCGTGTTGCCAATTTTCGATCGCAATCTGTAGCCCATGACGCGTTGTATTCAGGTCAGCAACAATCGCTTCAACGGTCCAGTAACGGTATTTATCTAAAACATTTCGTCTATCGCCATTTTCAAGTAGCTCAGGATCGTAGTAATCACCCGTTGGCCATGGTTTTTCATGAGGTCCAACACCTACAACTGGAAAAAATTCTCCAGGTCCGATGGTTGCAGGGGTCTTCATTTCCATGAGTTAACCCTAAACTAGGCAAGAGGAATCGCATATTCGGTAACTGAATGGAGTCATGATGAAGACAGCTTTTTATATAGCTTTCGCAGTGCACATGCTTTCGATCGTAGGCGTAATCACACTTCTGATCATCTCTTACAAGAAGTCACCGCGTGCCCTTAATCCTGGGGTACTCCACAGTGCTGCCACGGCGCTGGTTGCAGGAGTTGTCATGGTTGGCTCTTGGTCTGCTGCACATGATGTCGAGATTAATAATACAAAGATTGGTATTAAGTTCTTGGTCGTACTTGCAATCCTGGCCATCGGATATAACAGCGTGCGCACAAAAATATTTACCCAAAAGACATTTGTAATTATGTTGGGGCTCACTGTTACCAATATTTTGCTTGCATACCTTTGGTAGAAAGTTCTTTTTATGAAGAAGATCATTTCGGCACTTGTCGCTGCCCTAGTTGTTGGGACAGTGTGCTCAGCTCCTGTTTCTGCCTTTGATCCTCTCCGCGCATCAACAGTTTTCACAAAATTAGCAGCTGATCCAAACCTAAAAGATCCCTCTGTGATTCTTATTGATGCCAGTACAAATGAAGTCGTCTTTGAGTCAAATTCCTACGCAATGCGTAAACCTGCCTCGACTCTTAAGTTACTGGCAGGTGTATCGGTTGCTCGTTACCTCGATCCTGAGATGCGCTTTCAAACATCGCTGGCACTTTCAGATAAAGAAAATTCTGTCGTTATCCAAGGTGAAATGGATCCGTGGGCGACATTCAACGCGGCAAATGCACAACGACTTGGACAGACATCATTGAAGTATTTGGCTTATCGCGCACATGTTGAATTAGAGAGCCAAGCGGGTGCGCCGGTGAAGAAGATGACGATCTACTACAACGGTATCTACGATAGCGAAGCAACAAATATGAAGGTTTATCTCAAGACTCGTAAGGTTTATGCAATCCTAAAACCGGTATCTGCCCTCGAGGCACAGAACCTCACCTCAGAACCAGTAATGAATAGCTCCTCTCCAACAGTGCACGAGATGACAAATTTCTTTCTTCAGTGGAGCGATAACTTCTTGTCTGAGCGTATGTCTCGTATCGCGGCAAAGAGCGCGGGATTGCCTACAAATTCCACCGGAATTTCAGAACTCTTTAAGAAAGTATTGACAGAGATGGAGATTGACTCGTCCAAGCTTGTTGTAAAAGATGCAAGTGGTCTATCGCATGACAATCGTGTTACAGCACACTTACTCGGTGAACTTCTAGTAAAGATCTATAAAGATCCCCGATATGCAGCCGTAATTGAGAGCCTTCCAGACGGCGGCGTTAATGGAACGCTCCGCAAGAGATTTCTAGAAACTTCGCCGGAAGCCATCGGTTTAGTTCACGCAAAGACTGGCACTCTAAATGGCACGGTAACTCTTGCCGGTTATCTGGATTCTGGAGACCACGAATATATATTTGTTGTCATCGCAGATAAATTGCGCCGCACATATTCAGCGACTGAACTGGCTCGAGATACTCTCGATCGATATTTGGGTAGGCTTGCAGCCCCGCTAATACCTGTTGTTGAGACTACAACCGTCGTTAGTTCGATAACACCTTAATTGAACCACCGTAACAAGCCACCCAAGTGTTCTGTGATGGAACATCGAAGGTAATTCCAATCGGTTCGTTACAAACCTTTATAGTTTGAATCAATTTCATATCTGATGCACGAACCTTTGACATAGTCCCACTTCCAAAGTTGACCACAAAGAGAGCAGACCCATCATCAGAAATATCTAGGCTACGCGCAGCTTTACCCGTGCTGACAGTCTTGATTAATTTGCTTGCAACTAAATCCCACGCTGCAACCTTTCCTGAAATATTGAGCGTGACGTAGAGAGTCTTTTCATCAGGTGAAAGGACGATTGCACGTGGGTTTGAGCCCACCGGGATAAATGTCTGAGAAAAATCACGAAGATCAACCTTGTGGACTCCGGAACCACCCATCTCAGCAATATAAGCAAAGGTACTGTCCTTGGTAATTGCGATACCGCGCGGATATCTACCGATCTTTATATTCTGAACAGTCTTTCCGGTCTCCACTGAAATCACGGTCACTGTGTAGGAACACCAATTACTCACCAAAATGTATTTGTTATCTGGAGTTACCTTCACAACTTTTGGAACAGATCCGACGGGAAATACCGCATCGATCGTGTAGCTCTTGAGATTTATTCGACTCAGAAAGCTTGTATCAAAACCACTTGCAGGGCTACATGTGTCATGGCCCTCCTTTGTAAATCCTTTTCCATACATCGCATAATTTGTGAAGTAGAGATATTTACCATCAGGGCTAAATGCACCTTCTACGGGAGCACCTTTATAATTGCCGCTGTACTTTTTATATCCAAAATCTGAAAGTCGGACGGTGTCAGGAATAGTTGCTATTAGAGCATTTTTACTGGTGTCATAAATTGTCACTGTATGCCGATACATCATGTTATGCGCACTCACTAAACCAGTACCGGATGAGAGAACTGATTTCGGGGCGATACTTCCATTAAGCGTTGAAATGACTGTCATCTTTGAAGTTGCAATTGCTGAGGTCGCAGTTTCTGTTGCCTGTACAACTGGCGAAATAAAAGAGAGAGCGCTTGCAGCAACAATGGCTACAAGCGCTCTTCTCATACATATATCTTAGTCATCATCTCCGTTGCGGCCGTGACTCTCATCGCCTTCGCGTTCGTCGTCGCCATATTTACCAGCACTAGGTGCAACATTTGGAATAGATGGAATAGCGCCAGGTGTCATAGCTGGGGTACCGATGGAAGGCGTCGCAGTTGATGGAGCGGTGGTAGCGGCATCACTCATCGTCGAAGGTGTCTGCGCTATTTGCGTTGCAGAAGTTTCTTCTGCTTGTGCGGGAGCTTCATTACTCGTTTGAGCGAAAATTACACCACCTGCGATAATCAACAGTGAAAGTGCAGCTGCAATAAATGGAAGACGTTGACCCTTATGGCGTGCCTCATTGGTCGCATCAGCATCTGCAATCTCCATCCAACTGAGATTCTTAGATCCCTGATTCTTATCCTGTGTCACGTATCTCCCTTTCTCTTGTTATGGGAAAGATAGCGATCGAACCTTAAAGCACTCTGAGAACAGAGAGCGGAATTGCTGAGTAGTCTGGTGCCATGGTTCTCCTGCGCTCTTATATAGCCCTGATGAAGCTGCGGGTTGTTGAACTTCTCATCATCTCTACCATCCCAGCGATGATCTTGGCTGAAAAAGGCGTTCCATCCGTAGGGTTGATTGCTGCAACTCTTATTGGTGGCACCTTGGCTGCAGGAAGTGCAAATGCTTTCAATATGGTTTTAGAGAGTGATCTCGATACTTTAATGAAACGAACATCTAAGCGTCCGCTCGTTACAGGTGCACTCAGCAAATTACATGCAACTATTTTTGCAACAACTATTGGCGTGCTTTCGCTTGCTATCTTTTGGATCTACACAGAACCGCTTGCAGTAATTTTGACTGCGGTCGCGATTGCTTTTTACGTCATTGTTTACACACTGGCTCTCAAGCGCCATACATCCCAAAACATTGTCTGGGGTGGTGCAGCCGGATGCATGCCTGTATTTATCGGTTGGGCTGCTGTTACTAATTCACTTTCTTGGGCAGCTATTGCATTCTTCTTTGTTATTTTCTTCTGGACTCCGCCTCACTTCTGGGCTTTGGCAATTAAGTACAAGGACGATTACGAAGCTGCAAAGATCCCAATGCTTCCGGTAATTGCAGCACGTAACATCGTGGTTCGAAATATGTGGTTTCACACCATTGCAATGATTGTTAGCTCAGTTGCACTTATCTATCTCACAGATCTTCAGTGGTGGGCGATGGTGGCAACAGTTGCCCTAGGGCTAGTTTTTGCATTGCAACTTATACAGCTGAAGGAAAATTCAGAGAATTACAACGCAGTTGCGTTAAAGATTTTCCATTGGTCAATTACGTATCTGACTTTATTCTCAGCCTTGCTTGTTATTGCTCAGCTCTTAAAAGCTTGATCTAAATCCTTAATAAGGTCATCTACATATTCAAGGCCGACAGATAGTCGCACCACAGAAGGTGTTATTCCCATCTCTGCCTGAACTTCTGGGCTCAATCGGCGATGAGTTGTTGATGCAGGATGAGTAATAAGTGACTTGCTATCTCCGAGGTTGTTAGAGATATCAATAATGCGCAAGGCATTCATTACCTTGAAGGCATCCTTCGCTGACCCAGCAAATTCAATGCCGATAGTCGATCCTCCACCACTCATCTGGCGTTGGGCGAGTGCATATTCAGGGTGTGAAGGAAGTCCTGGATAACGCACAGTTTTAATTTCTTGACGTGTCTCTAAATATTCAGCAATGGCTTGAGCGTTATCAGACATACGGCGTACACGCATATCCATCGTCTCAAGAGATTTCACCAATACCCATGCATTAAATGGACTTAACGCTGGGCCTGTATGACGAACAAATGGAAGTAGATGTTCATGAATGTATGCGAACGATCCAAGGATTGCGCCGGCAAGAACACGACCCTGGCCATCCATATGTTTTGTAGCCGAATACATAATTACATCGGCGCCAAGTTGTAGAGGCTTCTGCAAAATCGGTGAAGCCATGATGTTATCGACAATGACGGTTGCGCCAACTTTATGGGCGAGATCGCTCACCATTCTGATATCAACAATATCCAACAGTGGATTACTTGGGGTTTCAATAAAAACAACCTTTGTTGGCTTACTTAACGCCTTTGCCCATGCAGCAGGATCGTTTCCCTTTACTAGTTCAAAGGTGACTCCCCACTTAGGAAGAAATTCTGTAATCACAACATGGCAAGAGCTAAACATTGAGGCTGATGCAACGACATGGTCGCCAGCACTGACCATGCAGGCAATTGATGCAAACATTGCAGACATACCTGAACCAGTTGCTACGCAAAACTCAGCGCCTTCGATTGCAGCTAAACGCTTTTCAAACATTGCAACGGTGGGATTATGGAATCTGCTGTATAAATAATGATCTACTTCGTCGGTAAATGAATCAACCGCTTCCTCAGCAGAAGAGTATGTAAATCCACTAGTCAGATAGAGTGCTTCTGCGGTCTCACCAAAACCAGAACGTGCAAGACCAGCACGGACAGCGGCAGTTTGGGGATTAACTTCCCAATCCGGCTCCTGTCGAGCATTACGAGGCTGATAGCCCCAGACATCTTTTGACATGGCGAAATCTTAATCTGCACACGCTATATTCACTACATGCACGCTCAAACGATCGCCCTCTCAGTCCAGGATCTCAGCAAGAAATACGATTCTCGTTTTGCTGTCTCCCATGCCAACTTTGAAGTCCCGCTAGGGAGCATTTGCGGCTTCGTCGGCCCTAATGGCGCTGGAAAGACCACAACAATTCGTATGTTGCTCGGCTTGATCTCACCGACTGGTGGCACGGGACAGATCTTGGGTCATTCAATTAGCGATCCAGATGAGTACCTTAAACATGTAGGTGCGATGATCGAAGGCCCTGCCTTCTATCCAGCTCTATCGGGTGCTGAAAATCTCCATGTATTAGCAACTCTCGGAGGCTTTAGCCACGAACGAGTAGCAGAAGTTCTTAAAACTGTAGGACTTGCAGATCGCGCGCAATCAAAATTTAAAACATATTCACTTGGAATGAAACAGCGTTTAGGAATTGCAGCGGCTCTGCTACCAGATCCAAAGATTCTTATTCTCGACGAACCAACCAATGGACTTGATCCTGAAGGTATTCAAGAGATTCGCGACTTATTGCGCGGATTGGCTGATAAAGGCACCACCGTTTTTGTCTCATCACATTTACTTTCAGAGCTAGAGATCATCAGTGATTACATCGTGATGTTACGTAAAGGTGAAGTTGTCTTTGCCGGTCCTATCCAGCAACTCTTTGAGGCACAACAACCATTTATGTTGGTCCGCACCGAAAATGTCAGCGATCTAGATAAAGTTGTTGCAATTGCAGTAGCCGATGGACATAAGGCACACATTCAATCCGGTATTGCTCATATTGAGGGACCGGCTGATTGGGCAGGAGTACTTAATAAGAAAGCTTTCGAGGCGGGAATTGTTCTCACTCAACTTTCACCGCAGCTACCTAATCTTGAAGAGACATTCTTTGAAATGACAGGAGATAAGAAATGATCCGTGTCGTCCGAGCCGAATGGCGCAAACTTCGCAGACCGACCTTGTTCCTTGGAACTATTGGTGCTGCACTCTTCTTTACTGGCCTCTTTACCTCTTTGCTCTTCCTTCTTATTGATTCCCCACGTGGAAATTCCGATCCCTCAAATCCAATTTCTCGCGAGATGCTCTCTTCCTTCGGTGGATCAATCATTGGGTTCACCAAC
>Ga0209297_1000745_pt1 | contig 19943 bp, 22 predicted proteins | sample S_130805_MF_Meta_FD_187322 | JGI IMG/M metagenome (GOLD analysis project Ga0209297, IMG submission 187322) | Freshwater microbial communities from Lake Simoncouche, Canada to study carbon cycling - S_130805_MF_MetaG (SPAdes) (version 2) | ecosystem: Environmental > Aquatic > Freshwater > Lake ...
GGGAGGTGTTTGGGCAGCGGGGCCTGGATCAGGATACCGTGCACCGAAGCGTCGGCGTTGAGGGCGTCGAGGTGGGCGAAGAGTTCTTCTTTGGAGACCGTCTCAGGGAAGAGTTGGATTGAGGCCTTCATGCCGACTTCAGCCGCGGTCTTCTGCTTCTTGGTCACATAGGAGACTGAGGCGGGATCGTCACCGACGCGCACGAAGGCCACATGGGGGACGACCGGGGCGAGCTTAGCCACGCGTTCCTTGACTTCGGCGAGGACCTGTTGGGCGATGGCGTTTCCGTCGATGAGGCGCATAGGGGATGACTAAGACGGTCAGCCCGCCGAGGGCGAGAAAAGTCCTTCATTCTGGGGGTCGATTGATTGTCTCGCCCTGTGGGGACAAATGCCTCAATCCAGTGGCGTGCCCTCCGAAGGACCCATGCGTATTCACAAGTTCCTCGCCCAGGCGGGGGTCTGCTCCCGTCGTGAGGCGGAGCGGCTGGTCGCCTCGGGGTCCGTGATGATCAACGGGAAACTGGCCGTAACTGGTCAGCCGGTCGACCCAGCCGTGGACACCGTCATCTGCCAAGGGCAGCACATCAAGCCGCTGGGACGCACGGTGGTGCTGATGATGAACAAGCCCCGTGGCTACCTCTGCACCAACGACGACTCGCACGGCGGCCAGACCGTCTTCGACATGGTCCCTCCGGAATACGGCAAGCTGCGCCTGTTCTGCGTCGGTCGTCTCGACAAGGATTCCGAAGGCCTACTCATCCTGACGAACGACGGCGAGCTGGCCAACAAGGTCATGCACCCCTCGGGTGGCGTCATTAAGCGCTACGAGATCATCCTTAACCGCGACTACGACCCGACCCTCACGCCGCGCCTGCTCAAAGGTGCCGTCGAAGAAGGGGAGCACTTGCGCTTCAAGAAGGTCATCCGCCATCCGGATAACGCCGCCCACCTCGAGATCCATCTCGACCAGGGTCGTAAGCGCGAGATCCGCCGCCTCTTCGAAATCTTTGGTTTCCACGTGAAGACCCTGCGCCGCTTCCAGATTGGCGGCCTGGTTATCCGCAAGATGCCCTTGGGCGATTGCCGGCCGCTTTCGCGCAAGGAAATCGACACGATTTTCGAGAACTGAGGTCGGCTGGGGTATCTTGGGCTTGCACCTTGCGGGTAGGGGTTTTTCCTTATGGGAACCCCTTAGCCGTGCACCCCTCACGCCTGCTCCCTGCTTTCCTCTGCGCCTGCTCGTTACTGGCCGGTCCCGAGACGTCTCTCAAACTGGTCTGGTCCGACGAGTTCAATGAGAAGGAGATCGATAAGAAGAAGTGGAACGCCGGCGAAGGCGTAAAGATTGTGGATGGTCAGCTCTCCCTGGAAATCACACCGGGATCGAAGCCGATGTTCTGGCGTGGCTCGAGCATCAACACGCGGGGTAAGTTCAGTTCCAAGGCTGGTTATATCGAAGCCTCCATCATGTTCGTCCAGACCGGCGGACATGGCTGCGGTTTCGGTATTGGTAATGAAGATAATCGCAATCCTGCCGCCGGCATGGGTTTCAGTAATGGTGGCGGCGATTCGGTCGGGCTTTCCCTCTGGATTGTCAACGAGGAGCGAGGGCGCACGCTGAGCCCGAAGGAGAATCCGATGCCTAAGGATAATACCTACAGCAAGAAGTTCCACCGCTTCGGCTTCCAGTGGGGCCCCGCCGATTACCGATGGTATTTCGACGGTAGGCTGGCCAATACCATCCGGATCTCGCCGAGCATCCCGGCCACGGCCAAGCCGATGTATATCTCTTTGGATCATAACCGCCTCCCCGAGGCGGGGTTACTGAAGAACTTCAAGGACCCCAATATGGGCCCGGAGCCCATGCGGGTCGACTGGGTCAAGGTTTACCAATAGAGGGTAGGGCTTGCCTCCTTCTGGTCTCCGATTTTAATCATTCTTACCCCTATTTCATGAAAGCCCTCCCGCTTTTCTCCCTCCTTGCCGCCCTGACGTTGGGCGCAGCTCCCAACAACGGCCTGAAGCCGGTGTGGGAGGATGATTTCAACGCCAAGGAACTCGACACCAAGAAGTGGAGTACCTCAGGTGCCGCCCGCATCGTGGATGGTAAGCTGCAGATTGAGGTGACTCCCAAGGACAAGCCCGGTTTCTGGAACGGCAGCTGGGCCAATACTTCCAAGAAGTTCACCCACTCGCAGGGCTACTTCGAGGCTTCCATCCGTGCCGTCCAGACCAAGGGACGTGGCTGGGTCAATTTCGGGATCCGCAACGAAGATATGTCGAAGAGCCCCTCCGCTTCGATGAGTTTCACGTTTACCGGCGGCGACCGGATCGAGCCCGGCCTGAGCATCGTCGACGACGGCGGTTCCCATCGCCTGGTTCCCAAGGAAAACGTCATCCCGATGGACGGCGGTAAGTCCTACAAGAAGTTTCTCACCTACGGCCTGCAGTGGACCGACAAGGCTTATATCTGGTACGTCGAAGGTCGCCAGGTGCACAAGATGTCGCGCCCAATCCCGAGCGCCCCGATGTACATCGAGTTCTACCAATCTTTGCCCGAAGGCGGACTACTGAAGGATTTCATGAATCCTAAGCTCGGCCCCGAGCCCCTGCAGATTGATTGGGTTAAGGTCTTCAAGATCCCATGAGACTCCTCGTCCTTTTGCTGGCTGCGACCGCTTTGGCTGTCGATCCTTCGGTCGGCAAAAAGGTCACGTTTTCCGACGACTTCACTGGCGACGCCATTGATGAGACGAAGTGGACTATGCCAGCCAACCGCGAGACGGCTACCCTCGTCAAGGGCGGCAAGGACAAGGTCCTGCGCATCTCCCTGCGTAAGGCCGAGGACATGATCCAGTGGAACGGTCTGACCACGAACGGTAAGTTCGAGCAGATGTACGGCTATTTCGAGGCGTCGATCAAGATGCCCGCTTACAAGGGCCATACGGCGATCTTCCGTCTCGGCGTTGCCGATGAGAAAGTGACCCCGAACATCATGGTCCTTTTCGAAGGCCTGGGCGCCGACCAGCTCATGCCGTGGGCCCGTAAGAATGATGATTCCGGACAGCGCGACTTCCGCCCGGAGGGCAAACTGACGCAGTTCCTTAAGGCCGGCGAGCCCGCCAAGAAATTCAACACCTACGGCATCCTCTGGACGGAGAAATCCTTCACCTGGTTCATCAACGGCAAGAAGGCGCATCAGGTTGACAAGCAGGACGTCGCCAAGCCGATGCGCTTCCAGCTTGCCCACCGTATCGCCGAATTCGAGCGCCCTAACCTGAACCTCAAGCAGCTCCCCGACGACATGGATGTCGATTGGGTCAAGGTCTGGAAATAACTTTTTTACCCGCCATGAAATCATTCCTCGCCCTCTGCCTGTCGGCCGTCGCCTTGAGCGCGGCCAACCCAGCGTCCAATATGAAGCTGGTCTTCTCCGATGAGTTCGACGGCGACAAGCTCGACGCGACCAAGTGGGCCACGCAGGGTGAGCCGACGGCCATCACGAATTTTAAGGCCGGTAAGATCACCGGTGTCCGCATCACGCTCATCAAGAAGGAGGACATGATCCAGACCAACGGGATCAACACGCGCGGCAAGTTCGAGCAGGTGCGTGGCTATTTTGAGGCCTCCATGCGCATGAACGGCTACAAGGGCCACGGAGCCACGATGTCCCTGCGTGGCGTCGACGACAAGGCCGTGCCTTTTATCAACGCCCTCTGGGAGAGCACCGGCGCCGACCGGCTGGTGCCTTGGGCACGCTACGTCGACGACAAGGGCCAGCACGACCTTCGGGCTGAAGGCAGCGCGACCAAGTTCCTGAAGGCCGGCGAGCCTTCTAAGAAGTTCAACACCTACGGCATCCTCTGGACCGAGAAGGCCTTCACCTGGTTCGTCAATGGGAAGCAGTCCCATAAGGTGGATCGCACCGTGGTCGACACCCCGATGGCCCTCTACTTCTCCCACCGCATCGGCGAATGGGAGCGCCCGGATCTCAACCTGAAGCAGCTTCCAGACGACATCGAGATTGACTGGGTCAAGGCATACAAGTGAACGCCATGCGCGTACTGGCCTTCCTTTGCTTGGTCTCGGCGGCCTTCGCCGCCGACCCTTCGACGGGTAAGAAACTCGTCTTCTCAGACGACTTCAACGGCGACAAGCTCGATGAATCCAAGTGGCGCGTCACTGGTGGCAGCGATCTTTTCACTTTCGTCAAGGTCGGCAAGGAGAACGCTCTGCGGATCGGCCTCAAGATGGGTGCCGACATGATCCAGTCTAATTCCATCAGCTCGCGAGGTAAGTTCAGTCAGCAGTATGGCTATTTCGAGGCCTCGATGCGCATGAATGCGTTCGACGGTCACTCGGGGATTTTCCGCCTCGCCACCGATGACGAGAAGACTCCACCAATCATCACGGTCTCCTTCCACGCGACCGGCAAGGATCGCGTTAATCCGTGGGCCCGCGCAACGCTCGAGTCTGGACAGCAGGATTTCCGCCCCGAGAAACCGATTCCTGCCCAGAAGTCAGGTGATGTCGCCAAGAAATTCCACACCTACGGTATCCTGTGGACCGAGAAGGCCTTTACCTGGTACATGGATGGCAAGGTCATGCATAAGCTCGAGCGCAAGGAGTTCACCAGGCCGATGAACCTCACGTTGACCCATCGTGTCCTCGAGGAGGATCGGCCGAAGCTGAACCTCAAGCAGCTCCCCGACGACGTCGATATCGACTGGGTCAAGGTCTGGAAGTAAGGCCTCTTCAAAAGAGGTTTGCATCAGTGCCCCGCTCGGCATCCTGCGGGGTACTTTCATGTCCGCACCTTACGACAAGAACAACCCGTTCCCGGCCCGCCTCGTCGACCGCCGCCGCCTGAGCTCCCCGGCCAGCCAGAAGGACACCCAGCATTTCTCGGTCTCCCTCGCCGGCAGCGGCCTGACCTACAAGTGCGGCGACAGCCTTGGCGTCTTCCCGACCAACAATCCGGCTTCCGTAGCTGCCTTGCTCAAGGCCGCAGGGTTTACGGGTGACGAGCAGGTGACCATCCCGAAGGACGTCGCCCCGATCTCGCTACGCCAGGCCCTTTCGACCCGCCTCGCGCTCAACGGCCCGACCTATAAGTTCGCCCAGCTCCTGCATGACCGAGCGACGGACGCCGCCGACCAGGCCCGCCTCGCCGCCGCCATCGGCGAAGCCGACCCCGAGAAGAAGAAGGCTTGGATGGAGCAACGCGAATTCATCGATCTCTTCCTGGAGCATCCGTCCGCCCGTCCGTCCGCCCAGGAAGTCATCGAACTGATGCGTAAGCTCATGCCGCGCCTTTACTCGATCTCCTCCGCCCCTTCGAAGTACCCGCAGGAAATCCACCTGACCGTTGCCGTCGTCCGCTTCGAGACCAACGGCCGCCCACGCGAGGGCGTCTGCTCGAGTTATCTCGCTGACCGCGCCCGCATGAACGAAGCCGATCTCCCGGTCTTTGTCGCGGATTCGCACTTCGGTCTGCCGGCCGATGATAATATCCCCGTCATCATGGTCGGACCCGGCACCGGCGTCGCGCCGTTCCGCAGCTTCGTGATGGACCGCGCCACCCGCGGCGCCAAAGGCCCGAACTGGCTCTTCTTCGGCGACCAGCGCAAGGACCATGACTTCCTTTACGCCGACGAGTGGGCGGACTACCTGAAGTCGGGCGCGCTGACGCGTCTCGACACCGCTTTCTCCCGCGACCAGGCCGCCAAGGTCTACGTCCAGGACCGGATGCGCGAGAACGCCGTCGAGCTATGGAAGTGGATTCAACAGGGCGCCTATTTCTACGTCTGCGGCGACGCCAAGCGCATGGCCAAGGACGTCGATGCGGCGTTGCATGCCATCGTGACCGAGCAGGGTGGCATGACACCTGAGGCCGCCTTGGACTGGGTGAAGCAGTTCAAGAAGGACGGTCGTTACCAGCGCGACGTCTACTGAGCGCGAAGGGCGGGGAAGGGCGCTTCGGGCGGGGTATTAGCCACTTGCCAGAGGCCCTGTTTCCTTGCACATAAAAGCCTGATGCACCTCACGCACTCTCCTCGCGTCGCCCTCGTCACCGGAGCCGGTCGCGGCATCGGCAAGGCCATCGCGGAACGTCTCGCTTGCCACGGTCACACGGTGCTCTGCGTCTCGAAGTCCGACACTTGCGTGCAGGTCGCTAATGACATCGTCGCCAAGGGCCAGAAGGCCAAGGCCTTCCAGGTCGACGTCTCGGACGCCGCTGCCGTCGCCAAGGCCTGCGAGCAGATCAACGCTGAATTCGGCGCCGTCGAGATCCTCGTCAATAACGCTGGTATCACCCGCGACAAGCTTGTCATGGCGATGTCGGAGCAGGATTGGAACGACGTGATCTCCACCAATCTTTCCTCCGCCTTCTATTGGACCAAAGGCCTCGTGCGCCCAATGACCAAGAAGCGCTGGGGTCGCATCATCAGTATCTCTTCCGTCACCGGCGTGCAGGGTAACGCCGGCCAGGCCAACTACGCCGCTGCCAAGGCTGGCCTCCATGGACTCACCATGACGCTCGCCCGTGAGCTCTCCGGTCGCTCCATTACCGCTAACGCCGTCGCTCCGGGCTTCATCACCACGGACATGACCGGCGAGCTTTCTGAAGAGGTGAAGCAGAAAATCCTCAGCGTCATCCCTCTGGGCCGGTTTGGCTCCGTCAATGACATCGCCGCCATGGTCGATTATCTGGCCTCCGAAGAGGGTGGGTACATCACCGGTCAGGTCTTCTCGGTGGACGGCGGTATGGCGATCTGATGGCTTAGCCGGGCGGGCTGGGTTTGCTTCACGGCTGAGATGTCCGGATGTACCCCATCATTTTTATCGATGCACACTCACGGGTGGTATCTGCTATCATGGGCCGTCGCCATATGCCGTCTGATCGTCAGTCTAGCGGGTTTCCTTTGCCTCTTTGGGGCGGGCTTTTTGCGACTTTTCTAAACTTGACGATGCCCCCCCTATCTGACACCCAGATAACAACTTAAACACCCTTTTATTATGCCCGAAAACATCGAACAGCGCGTCAAGGACATCATCGTCAAGCAACTCTCCGTCACCCCCGACCAGTTGACCCCCACGGCCAGCTTCCAGGGCGACCTGAAGGCTGACTCCCTTGACCTCGTCGAGATCATCATGGCGTTTGAAGACGAATTCGGCCTCACGATTCCGGAAGATAAGGCTGCCGGGATCAAGACCCTTGGTGATGCCATCGAGCACATCAAGGCCCACGCCACCAAGTAAACAGACCGGGCTTTCCTCGTAGGCCCGCCCCCTTGAGCTCCGACCGCAAATCTCGCCGGGTAGTTGTCACGGGCATCGGCTCCGTGACTTCCCTCGGTCACGATAACGCGACCTTCTGGGACGCCCTCATCAAGGGTCGTTCCGGAATCTCGCGTGTCACCCGTTTCGACCCCACGGATTTCCCGTCCAAGGTCGGCGCCGAGGTCCGCGATTTCGATCCGGCCAAGTACATGGACGCCAAGGAGGCCAAGCGTAACGACCGCTACACGCAGTACGCCGTCGCCGCCTCCCGTCTCGCCATCCAAGACGCCAGCGTCGACGTCTTGAAGATCGATTCCGAACGCTTCGGCGTGATCATCGGTTCCGGTATCGGCGGCATGGAGACCATCGAAAACCAGGCCCGCATCCTCATCGAGCGTGGCCCGTCCCGCGTCTCTCCGTTCACGATTCCCTCGCTCATCGCCAACATCGCCTCCGGCGTCGTGGCCATCGAGTTCCAGGCGAAGTCCGTCAACTTCGGCGTCGTCTCGGCCTGCGCCTCCGGCTCCCACGCCCTCGGCGAAGCTCTCCGCCACATCCGCGACGGCCACGCCGACATCATGCTTTCCGGTGGCTCCGAAGCCGCCATCACGCGCCTCGGCTACGCCGGCTTCTGCAACATGAAGGCGATGTCGACCGACTTCAACGATACGCCGGAGAAGGCCTCCCGTCCGTTCGACAAGCTGCGCGACGGTTTCATCATGGGCGAAGGCGCCGGTGTCCTCGTGATTGAATCCCTTGAGCATGCCCAGGCCCGCGGCGCCCGCATCTATTGCGAGCTCGCCGGTTACGGCGCCACCTGCGACGCCTACCATATCACCGGCCAGGATCAGGAAGGGAAGGGCCTCGCGCTCTGCCTTAACCGCGCCCTTGCCGAGGCTGGTATCGAGAAGTCCGAAGTCGGCTACATCAACGCCCACGGCACCTCCACCCCGATCAACGACCGTTGCGAGACCCTCGCGATCAAGCGCTGCTTTGGCGACCTCGCCCCCAAGATTTCCATTTCCTCGACCAAGTCCATGACGGGTCACCTGCTCGGTGCTGCCGGCGGAATTGAAGCCGCCGCCTGCGTGATGGCCATCCACACTGGGATGATTCCGCCGACGATAAATTACGAAAACCCGGACCCCGATTGCGACCTCGACTACACGCCGAACGTCGCGAAGGCCCGTAAGGTGGACGTGGCGATCTCGAACAACCTCGGCTTTGGCGGACATAACGCCTCGCTGATCTTCAAGCGTCTCTGAGGTTTCGGCGGTCGGCGGTGCAACCTTTTGCCTCGCGATGGGGTATAAGGGAAATAGAACTATGCCGACCCCCATGGCTCCCCGCTTCCTCCTGCTCGCCTTAGGCTCCTTCCTGGTCGTCTCCCTCGGCGCCCAGGTCCCCGCCCCGGCCCCGGCGCCTCCGCCCACGGTCACCGTGCGCACCTCCGTCTCCCATCTCGACCCGAAGACCGGTAAGTCCGACAGCCTGACGGCTCCCTCCGTCTCGGTCATCTCCGGCTCTGAAGCCCGCGTCTCCGTCGCCGGTCGTCCCGACCCCAAGGACCCGAAGGGCCAGCCCCAAGGCGGCATGGAGCTCGTCATCGCTCCCACGGTGCAGCCGGACGGTACGGTGAGCATCTCCCTGCGCGTCGTCATCAGCGCTAAGGTTGAACCCGTCGACCCGAAGCAAGCGGGACGCGAACGTAAGCGCGACTCGAAGGCATATGATGGTACGCTCACTTTCTATTCGGTGCTCTCCCAGGACGGGCTCTTCTCCATCCAAGACAGCAAGGGCGGTCGCCGCTGGTATAAGCTGGGTTCCCAGGTCGACGGCTGGACGCTCGAATCCTACGACAAGGAGAAGGAGATGCTGGTCGTCGGACAAGGTGCCACGCACCAGGAACTCCGCCTCTATAAGTCTTCAATCGAGGCTTCCGCCAGTGAACTCAATACGGTCGTGACCGTGCGCCCCGGCGAGATCGTCAAGGTGCCCGGCGTCGGTGGCCTCGAAGTCTCGGTCAGTGCCTCGGTCTCCGCGACCCCGGTCGCCCGCTAAGCCATGCCGCGTTTATTGCTTCTCGTCCTGTTGGCCGTCACGGCCTTCGCAGCCGAGGAAGCGGTGCCGACTCACCTGAAGGTGAAGGCGTCGTTCACCCGACTCGATAAGGACGGTAAGCCGGAAATCTATGCTGAGCCCACGGTCATCACCGTCGATGGCAAGCAGACGACTATCCGCGTTGGTTCAGTTGAGGAGGGTGTGGTCTTCACGGTCACCCCCAAGGTCAATAAGGACGGTACGCTGACGCTCGAATCGGCGACGGAATCGCGTGAAGCTGCTCCGGCACCTGCCATCGCTCCGGCGACCACGGATACGCCCCAGCAGACACGCCCGAAGAGTAACCTACCTTTCTTCCATGGGGTGCTGACGAAGGATAAACTTTTCTCGATCGAAGACGCCGCCGGCAAGCGCCAGTGGGTGCCGCTGGGTCGCCGGATTGATGGCTGGACGCTTCGTTCCTATGACGAGAAGCGCGAGGCCCTGACGCTCTCTCGCCTTGGTCAGTCCGTGGAACTGGTGCTGCATAAGGGCGTCATCCTCGAGTCCCCGGTCGCGGTCTCTCGCGTCAATGCGACTATTACCGTCAAGCCCGGCGCGAAGACGTTAATCGGCGGTTCGAACGGACGGACAATCACGCTCGAGGCCGAAATCCTCGACGTAACGAAGTGACGGCTTAGGCCACGTCCAAGTGGCCAACCTTCACGAGGATGGTCGCGCCTTCCGGGCCGGTGAACGGACGGTGGTTGCTCATGTGCGGGCTGCGGATCCACGTGCCGGCCGGATAACTGCCGTGCTCGTCGCGGAAGACGCCCTCAAGGACGAGGATCTCCTCGCCGCCGACATGGGTATGCGGATTAAAACGGGTCTCGGGCGCCCAGCGCACCAACGCGGTATGCTTCGTGAGGCCTTGGTGGAGCGAGGTAACCTTGAGTCCTGGCACCATGCCTTGGCGCCAGTCGAGGGAGTCGCCGCGCAGGGCGAAAGAGTCCGCTTCTGGCTCCGTCGGCGTGCGTTCGTTGAGGTAGACCATGCTGGCTTCGGTCGACGTGAACGTGGCGGATACGCCGGGCGCTAGGCGGGCGTAGGACGTAGGTCCAAGGTCTTCGCCGTTGAGGCTCACACGCCCACGGACGACGAGAACTTCGAGCAACTTGACTCCGTCATAAGTCATCGACTCGCCAGCCTTAAGCGATCGAAGGGTGATGCGGCTGTCGGCCGGGACGTCGCGCTGTTCCAGCGGACGTTCCCCCGCTTGTCCCGCGTACAGGTCGGTCGCGTCTACGACGATGCGGAGGGAATGGTCAGAGTGGTGGGTCATGTCGAAATAGATCGGTTGTTTTAGTCGGTGAGCGCTTTGCGCCATTCGGCGATCTCGCTGGCGAGTCCGTGGGCCCGCAGACCGGCTTCGATTTCCACGTGCGTGGGTTCGGTGACGATGTGCTTGGGGTCGCCTTCAAGGTCAGGGCGCACGTGACGCGTGACTGCCCAGGCTGCCCAGGCGCGCCACTTCTTCAGTTCGGCCCGCTCGCCGCGCACACGATCCGCGAGGTGCTGGTAATGGACGCGAGCGTTGCCGGCGAAGGTCTGGCTCGGCTGCTTCACCATCCAGCCGATGGTCCGGTACGGCATCGGGTACTCGGTCAGCACGTCGGCGTCGCCGGGGACATCGCAATAGAGGGCGCGATCGACGGCGAGCAGCGCGCGCGCGGGGAGGTCATCCAGCCAGAGTTGCTGGCCGTATTCGAGGCAGAGGCGGTAAAGCTCGGGGCCTTGGTCGTCGCGCAAGGCGTTGAGGTCGCGCCATGAGAGGGCGCGACCGCAGGACGGCAGGAAAGGGCAGGGCGAAGGCACGCGGCTCAGGGCTTGGCGTACGGATTGGTCTTTTTCTCGACGCCGACCGAAGTCTGGCCGCCATGGCCCGGCAGGAGGACCACGTCGTCCGGCAGGGTGTAGATGCGGGCACGGATCGAGGTCAGGAGCTGGTTCCAATCGCCGTTAGGGAGGTCGGTGCGGCCGACGGAGCCCTTGAAGATGGCGTCGCCGGTGAAGGCGATCTTCTGATCAGCGGCGTAGAAGAGGATGCTGCCGGGGCAGTGGCCGGGGACGTGGCGAATCTCGAACTTGAAGCCGCAGGCCTCGACGACATCGCCCTCGTCCACCCAGCGGTCCACCTTCACCGAGCGGAAATCATCGTCGGAGAGCGAGGGAATCATCGACTGGTAGCGGGTACGATAGGCTTCGATATTCTCGATAAGCTGTTGGTCGTCCTTATGCGCGATGACCTTGGCGCCGGCATCCGCGAAATAGCGGCCGTCGCACATGTGGTCCCAGTGGCCGTGGGTGATGAGTAGGTGCGTCAGGTTGAGGCCTTGCTTCTTGATCTCCTCGAGCAGCATCGGCCCGGCGTCCTTGGGTGCGTCGATGACGCAGCAATCCTTGCCGTTCTCGGCGACGACGAGATAGGCATTGGTTTCGAAAGGCCCGAGCGGGGCGGCGGCGATCTTCATGGAGTCAGGCGCCGAAGGCTTTGCTTAGGGCGGCGGCGATTTTTTCCGGCGGGCGCACGGCCTTGAATTCGCGGTTCACGAAGGCGTGGATCGTGAAGCCTTCGACGAGTAACTCGCCATCGCGCTCGACCTTGTAGGTGAGCTTCAGACGCGCCATGGGCTTTTCGGCCAAGGTCACCGTGATGCGGACGCGGTCGTCAAAGCGGGAAGGGCGATGATAGGTCAGGCCGGTCTCGAGGACGGGTAGGAGGAAGCCTTCCTGCTCGAGTTGACGGTAGGGGGTGCCGAGCTGGTCGAGTAGGGCGACGCGGGCCATCTCGAACCAGGGCAGGTAGTTGCCATGGTAGGTGACGCCCATCGCATCGGTCTCGGCGAAGCGAACGCGGGTCTCGACGGTGGCCTGAAGCATGAGGCTGTTTTGGCCACTGGCGGCGAATTTCCAACGCCAAACGACGCATCGGAGGCTTCTCCTTGCTCCCGCGGGCTTCCTTCGCTGATGTCAGGGCATGGGTCAGCGCGAACGCTTCGTCATCTTCTTGGTTGGTGCCTTGCTGGGCATCGTCGTCCTGCTCGGCGGTAAGTCCTGCGGTAACGAGAAGAAGAATCAGCTCCGGATGGTCCGCTCGTCGCTGAGCATGGCTCCCATGATGTACGACTTCGCGGTCATGCAGAAGGGCTTCTACGGAAAATATGTCCTCTTCGAGCAGGTCGCCGAGAAGCAGGGTGGAGCCAAGGTCCGCACGCTCGTCACCGGCGGCACCCGCCGTTACTCTCCCGAAGGCAAGGAGCTGCCCGAGGAACACATCTTGATCAAGGAGTCCTACGCCCCTGGCGTCGCCCTAGCCGAGGCCGGTCCGGTGTCGTCCTATGAGTTCACTTATGCCGATCGCATCGCGATCAAGCTGAAGCCCGGCCATCAGGCTACCGAGGTCACGCTTCAGTCCGGTGACGTCGCCTCGGCTTGGCCAGGCCATGAGGAATCGCTCATCCGTCTCGACGCTTGGCGCAAACTGCCCGGCGGCGCCCCTTGGGGTAACCTCGAGGCTCTGGTGCGTGAATTGAACGGCCATCCCGCCGTCGCCGAAGCCCGCCTACCCCGAATCGACTGGCAGGCCGAAGCAGACCTGATTAGGGCTAATTCACCCAAATGAGCACGACGCTGCAGCGCGAGGGTGGTTTGACCGTGGCGCTCAGCTTGACGGTCAATGTCCTCATGGCGGGCGCTAAGCTCAGCGTGGGCACCGTCGCCCAGTCACAGGCGCTCGTCGCCGATGGCATCCACTCGCTGGTCGATATCGCCGGCGACATCGCGGCGATCATCGGCCTGAAATTTGCCCACCTGCCCAAGGATGACGATCATCCCTATGGTCACCACCGTTTCTCGACCTTGGCGACGATGCTCATCTCGGCGCTGGTGCTCCTCTTCTGCCTCGGACTCGCTTGGCAGTCGTTGTCCGCCCTCGTCAGTGGAGCTGACACTGACGCTCCCGGTATCGCCGCCGCGTGGGTCGCCGGTGCGGCGTTGCTCATTAAGGAAGGTTTTTACCAGTATGCCCGACGTCAGGCCGAGCGCCTCGGTTCGCGCCTGCTGATGGCTAACGCCACCGACCATCGCGCCGATGCCATCGCCTCGCTTCTCGCGCTCGTCGCAGTCGTCATCGCCAATCTCCATCCCGAGTGGAAGGCTCTCGATAAGGTCGTCGGTCTCGTGCTCGCGGGCTGGCTGGGTTCCGAAGGTATCAAGCTCTTCAAGGGTGCCTGCGAAGACCTGCTCGATACCGCGCCGGCCGCGCACGTGCTGCATGATCTCAGTGAGCACATCCTGGCCGCTCCAGGTGCCAAGGGGTTCCATGCTTTCCGTGCCCGCCGACTGGGCGACCGTTTCGAGATCGATTTCCACCTCCAGGTCGCCGAAGGCGCGACGGTCGCCGAAGGGCATGCCATCGCGGGCCGAATCAAGTCCGACATCCTCCGTTCGCACCCCGAAGTGATTTCGGTGCTGGTGCACGTCGAACCGGACGCCCCTGAGCACCGTAAGCAAGACGGGCACCACGGTTTCAACGCCTGAAGTCGGATTGCCTTCTGTAGTGGGTAAGGTTGGATGGGGCCATGAGCTTACCCCGTCTCTTGTCCGCGCTTCTGGCCGTGACTGTCTCCCTGTCCGCCGCGCCGGCGACGAATGTCGTCTTCATCTTCGCTGACGATCAGCGCGCTGACACCATCGCAGCGCTGGGTAATCCGGTCATCAAGACCCCGAACCTCGATCGCCTCGTGAAGCGTGGGGTCGCCTTCACCCGTGCCTACATGCAAGGGGGTAACGGAGGGGCCACGTGCGTGCCTTCGCGCGCAATGCTGCTGTCCGGTCGCTCGCTCGCCCAGATCGACGAGAAGCTATTGAAGCATCAGACCTGGCCCCACGCCTTCGGTGCGGCCGGCTACGCCACCTTCGCCACGGGCAAATGGCATAATGGACCGCCCTCGATATCCAAGTCCTTCCAGCAGGCCAAGGCGCTCTTCGTCGGCGGCATGGCCAATCCGATGAAGGCCCCGACGAGTGACATGCTGCCGACGGGTAAGCTGACCCCGGCGAAGATCTCGCTGAAGCATCTGTGCGAAGAGGCGACCGACGAGACCCTGGCGTTCCTGAAGTCGCAGGACGGCAAGAAGCCGTTCTTCTCCTATCTGGCTTTTGATGGCCCGCATGACCCGCACATCGTACCCGACGGCTTCCCAATCCAATATGATATCGCTTCGATTCCGCTGCCGCCGAACTTCCTGCCTCAACATCCGTTCGACAACGGCGAGATGATCGTCCGTGACGAGCAGCTCCTGAAGTGGCCACGCAAGGAGGCCGATGTGAAGGAGATGCTTTCGGAGTATTATCGCTACATCAGCTTCCTCGATGTCCAGGTCGGCCGTATCCTCGATGCCGTGGATGCGTCGCCTTTCGCCGCTAATACGATCATCGTCTACGCCGCTGACTCCGGCGTGGCCCGCGGTTCGCACGGCCTCATCGGTAAGCAGAACCTCTACGAGCACTCCCTGCGCGTGCCGCTGATCGTCGCTGGCCCGGGCATCGCCGCGGATAAGCGCAGTGACGCGATGTGCTACCTCTTCGACGTCATGCCTACGCTCGGCAAGCTGTGCGGTGTTGCCGCCTCGAAGGACTCTCAGGGCCAGGAGTTCACGGCTGTGCTCAAAGACCCGTCCCAGCCCGCCCGTCCGTTCCTGATGTTCGGCTACAAGACCATTCAGAAAGCGCTCAATGACGGACGCTGGAAGCTCATCCGTTACCCGCACGTTGACCGCACCCAGCTCTTCGACCTGCAGGCCGACCCTTATGAGACCAAGGACCTGTCGGCTCTGCCTGAGCACGCCGAGCGCATCAAGGCCATGCTCGCGAAGCTCGGTACCGAGATGAAGTCCGATGGAGATAACGATCCCCTCACCGCCGCGAAGATTCTACCTGCCGAGTGGAAGGCTCCGACCAAGGTGCCCAAGCCCGGCCAGAAGGGATACTGATGAGGGATAGGGCCAGGGCCGGGGCTAGTGAGGGTATGACTGAACTAGCCCAAGCCCTAACCCTGGCTCTAGCCCTACTTCTTACCGCTTACGCGGGAAGAAGGTAAGGCTTACGACCAAACTTCTTCGCCAGCCATTCCTTGAGCTCCTGGAAGTCCTTGGGCGGCTCGACGGTGATGGTGAGCGGCTTGCCAGTCTGCGGGTGCGTCAGGGTGAGTTTGTGGGCGTGGAGCATCACGCGGGGCATCGGCCAGCCGGTGTAGCTCGGGACGTCGAACTTGCCGTAAGTACGGTCGCCCAGGATCGGGTGCGTGATGTGCGCCAGGTGGACGCGAATCTGGTGGGTGCGGCCCGTGTGCGGGAAGGCACGGACGAGCGCGGCTTCGACGCCGTATTTCTCTTCCACACGCCAGTCGGTGATGGCTTCGCGGCCATCTTCCCGGACGGCCATGCGCACGCGGACGGTGCGGTGACGATCGATGTTGGCGTTGATCACGCCGGAGAGGAGGCGCGGGGCCTTGTCGACCAGCGCGAGGTATTCCTTCTTGGCGGTGCGAGCGGCGAACTGGGCGACGAGTGCGTGGTAGGCCTTGTCGGTCTTCGCGAGGACGATGACACCCGAGGTTTCGCGGTCGAGGCGATGGACGACGCCAGGGCGGGGCGCGCCGCCGGCCGGGGCGAGCTTTCCCTTGGTGTAATGCAGGAGGCCGTGGACGATGGAGACCTCGTCGGAACCTTGGACGGGGTGCGTGAGCAGCCCAGCGGGCTTGTTGACGGCGATGATGTGCGCGTCTTCGAAGAGGACTTCGAGGGTCATCTTGACCGGACGGGCGGTGGGCTCACCGGGGGAGGGCAGGGCGACTTCGATGGCGTCGCCGGGATTGAGCACCGTGCGGCAATCGGCCGTCTGTCCGTTGACCTTCACCAGGCCGAGTTCGAGGGCCTTCTGCACGCGCGAGCGGCTGACTCCTTCGAGGAGCATGGCGATTATCTTGTCGGCGCGGGCGGGTTCGAATTCGCTCGGGATGCGCGTCTTGACGATCTCATCCGGGCGAAGTTCCTCGATGGGAGCCTTGGCGGGGCGGGCCGCGTAGGGCACGTGCGGAGCCGGCTTATTCTTGCGCTTCAGCGCCTTGGCCGTGCGGGCCTGCGGGCGCGATCCGAGGCGCTTGGGCTGGGCCTTCTTGGGTTTCTTGGGTTGGGCCATATTATTTGGCCTTACCGAGGAGGTATGCGGGATTCAATTTTTGGAGGGGCTTGGGAAGGAAAAGGCCGTCTTTGCGGATCACCTGGCCGTCGAAACGGATCTCGCCGCCGCCGTATTCGGGGCGCTGGATGCAGACCATGTCCCAGTGGATGGACGAGTGGTTGCCGTTGTCGGTGGTCTCGTAGCACTTGCCCGGCGTGAAGTGGAAAGAGCCCGCGATCTTCTCGTCGAACAGGATGTCCTGCATCGGATTGAGGATGTGCGGATTGAAGGCGATGGCGAATTCGCCGATGAAGCGCGCGCCACCGTCGGTATCGAGGATCTCGTTGAGGCGCTTGGTGTTGTTTGCGGTGGCCTCGACGATCTTGCCCTTGCGGAAGACGAGGCGGATGTTCTCGAACGAGACGCCCTGGTAGATGGTCGCGCAGTTGTACTGCAGCACGCCGTTGACGGAATCCTTGATAGGCGCGGTGAAGACCTCGCCGTCGGGGATGTTGTATTCGCCGCCGCAGGGGATGGCGTTCATGCCCTTGATGTTGAACTTCAGGTCGGTGCCCTGGCCGACGATGTGGACCTCGTCGGTCTTCATCATCGCCTGCTTCAGGGCTTCCATGCCCGGGACCATGCGCGAGTAGTCGAGCGTGCAGACGCGGAAGTAGAAGTCGGCGAAGGCTTCGGTGCTCATCTTGGCCTGCTGGGCCATCGACGAGGTCGGCCAGCGGAGGACGACCCACTTGGTCTTGTTGACGCGGTGATCCAGCACGGGGCGCATCAGCTCTCCGTTGAGTTTGGCCTGAGCGGCCGGGATATCGCTGCCTTCGAAGATATTGTCGGAACCGCGCACGGCGATGTAGGCCTGCATCTTCTTCATGCGGGCGAGCTCGTGGTCGGCAGCCAGCTTGAACTGTTCCTTAGTGCCGCCCTTGACCATCTCGCGTCCGACGCGGGCCTTATGGAGGTTCACCATCGGGGTGGCGCCTCGCTCGCGGGCGGCCCGGATGAGGGCGATGACGAAGTCCTCGGGGACGTCGTGGGCATCGATAAGCACGCTCTCCCCCTTCTTGAGGCGGGTCGAGAAACCGCAGAGCACGTCGGCGAGCTTTCCGTAGCGAGGATCCATGATGCGGGTAAGTTGCGACCCCCTCGGCCCCTTTCCAAGCGTGAAAGGAGCGCTTGCGATGCCGCGGGCTCCACGCACGGTGTCCGCATGTCCGATTCTTCGCCTCATGCGCGCGCCCTGGCCTTGGCGGACGAGGCGGCGTTTGACTTCGCGATGGGCGACGAGGCGTCGGCGTTGACGAAGCTTCAGGCGGCAGTGTCCGCCGATCCAGCCTGCTTCGAGGCGTGGCTGGCCAAGGCCGAGGTCCACTTCGCTTCGGGTCAGTACGATGAGGCCCTGGCCGCCGGCGAACAGGCCCTCGCGCTTCGCCCGAAGGACATCCACATCCACACTTCCATGTCCCGCATCTGGATGGAGCGCGGCGACAAGACCAAGGCCGAGCACCATGGCGCCCAGGCGCGCATCCTCGGCTGGGGCGACCAGCTCAAGGAACCCGAAGGCAAGCAGCCGGGGGAGCTCTGAACGAGAGGGGTAGGGGTTGGGGCAGGGGTAGGGGTAGTTTGAGAGGCAGGAAAACAAGGTGTCGTGCCTACCCCTGCCCCTATCCCTACCCCTAGCGTTTCACTTGTCCCACCCGTGAGACAGGCTGTCCCGAGCAAAACAGGGAACAATGGCCCATTTGGGGGGTCTTGGGGAGTCGCAACCCGATAAAAACCCCTAAATCGATTGCTAAACCTCAGCAAAACGGCTTTGGCATCTGTTCTGCAAAGTCGCAGACGTCCCCAACGACCACCCTCTACCCAAATACCCACCATGGCCAAAAACACCAAACCCAGCGTCAAGCCCCTCGGCGACCGCGTCCTCCTTCAGCGCATCGAAGAAGCTGAAGAAATCAAGGGCGGCATCATCATCCCTGACTCCGCCAAGGAGAAGCCGCAGGAAGCTAAGGTCATCGCCCTCGGCACCGGCGCCCTCGACAAGGACGGCAAGAAGGTCGCCTTCAACGTCAAGGTCGGCGACAAGGTTCTCGTCGGCAAGTACGCCGGCACCGAAGTGAAGCTCGACGAAGTGATCTACCTCCTTCTCCGCGAAGAAGAAATCCTCGCCGTCATCGAATAATCTCACCCCTAACTCTCAAACCACACCACTATGTCCAAGAAGCAGATTCTGTTCGACGAAGCCGCCCGCCGCAAGGTGCTCAATGGCGTCTCCATCCTCGCCCGTGCCGTCAAAGTCACCCTCGGTCCTAAGGGCCGCAATGTGATGATCGACAAGAAGTTCGGCGCCCCGAAGGTCACCAAGGACGGCGTCACTGTCGCCAAGGAGATCGAACTCGACGATCCTTACGAAAACATGGGCGCCCAGATGGTGCGCGAAGTCGCCTCCAAGACCGCCGATAAGGCGGGTGACGGCACGACCACCGCGACCGTCCTGGCCGAAGCCATCTACAAAGAAGGCCTCCGCTTCGTCGCCGCCGGTGCCAACCCGATCTTCGTCAAGCGTGGCGTCGACAAGGCCACCGAAGCCATCGTCAAGGAACTCGCCGTGATCTCCAAGAAGGTCAAGGACCGCAAGGAGATCAAGCAGGTCGCCACCGTCTCCGCCAACTGGGACGAGTCCATCGGCGACATCATCGCCGAAGCCATGGACCGCGTCGGTAAGGACGGCACCATCACCGTCGAAGAAGCCAAGACCATCGAGACCACCCTCGACGTCGTCGAAGGCATGCAGTTCGACAAGGGTTACCTCTCCCCGTACTTCGCGACCAACGCCGAGACGCTCGAGGCCATCCTCGAAGACGCCTACATCCTCCTCTACGAGAAGAAGGTCAGCGCCATGAAGGACCTGCTGCCTCTCCTCCAGGAAGTCGCCAAGACCGGCAAGCCGCTCCTGATCATCGCTGAGGAAATCGAAGGCGAAGCCCTCGCTACCCTCGTCGTCAACCGCCTCCGCGGCACGATCAACGTCTGCGCCGTCAAGGCTCCTGGCTTCGGCGATCGCCGCAAGGCCATGATGGAAGACATCGCCGTCCTCACCGGTGGCCGCTTCGTCACTGATGACCTCGGCATCAAGCTCGAGTCCGTCAAGGTGGCCGACCTCGGTCGCGCCAAGCGCATCGTCGCCGATAAGGAAAACACCACGATCATCCAGGGTGCCGGCAAGTCCGCTGACATCCAGGGCCGCGTGAAGCTCATCCGTCGCCAGATCGACGAAACCACCTCCGACTACGATAAGGAAAAGCTCCAGGAACGCCTCGCCAAGCTGGCCGGCGGCGTCGCCGTCATCCACGTGGGTGC
>Ga0209297_1000747_pt1 | contig 19927 bp, 17 predicted proteins | sample S_130805_MF_Meta_FD_187322 | JGI IMG/M metagenome (GOLD analysis project Ga0209297, IMG submission 187322) | Freshwater microbial communities from Lake Simoncouche, Canada to study carbon cycling - S_130805_MF_MetaG (SPAdes) (version 2) | ecosystem: Environmental > Aquatic > Freshwater > Lake ...
GAAGTTGCAAGGTGAGGGTCGAGTTGGATTCCGCCAAAGAGCGGGCGGAAAAAACGGTTGATGATTTTGGTGGAGAAACCAAATGCTCGAAGCGCAACGTCGGTGGACACGTCTTGTCCGCCTAAAAGCGAAGATGGTTTGCGACGCATAATTCGCGCGCGCAACAGGACAATTCGCGCTTTGTCGAACACGCTGCCGATGGGAGCGAAAGCCGTTGCAGCGAGAGTTTGTGGTTTGCGAAATGGGTCGGAAACCACATGACCTTTTCCATTACGCCACACAAGGGCACCCGGGTCAAATGGGCGAAGGTCGAGGGCTCGCATGTCGACTTGTGTTTTGAATTCTGGGTAAGCAGTAAGCATCACCTGAAAACCACGGTCCAGTTGAAACCCGTCGACAATGTCGGTGCGCACTCTGCCGCCAACATCATCGCTCGATTCGAGAATGATGACAGAGAGGCCATGTTGTTGAATCACTCGTGCTGCTGAAAGACCTGCAAGTCCAGCGCCGACGATTACTACGTCACATTGTGAAGGCAGAGACATTACTTAGAGAGTAGTGAACGAAACGCACTTTCTAGAGTGGTGTGCTTGAACATGTAGCCACTTGCATTAAGTGCTGCCGGAATTACTCGCTGTCCAGTAAACAACAGCGCATCGGCAAGTTCGCCACCGAGCAAAATCTTCGGGGCAAACGTAGGAACTGGCACGATCGCCGGACGCTTAAGAACAGAAGCAAGCACTTTGGTGAACTCGGCGTTTGTCACCGGGTTTGGTGCAGTGAGATTGACGGCACCGCTGACGTTGGCTGTGAGCAAGTGTTCGATCGCGCCAATTTCATCGTCAATAGAAATCCAACTTTGCCACTGCTTGCCATTGCCAAATTTTCCACCGACGCCCAACTTGAATAGCGGCAGCAACTTCTTCAGCGCACCACCTTTTGGCGTGAGCACAATTCCTGTGCGGAGATACACGGTGCGGATTCCCGCATCGACTGCTGGCTTCGCAGCAGCTTCCCATTGTTCACATACTTCGGCAAGGAATCCGGTTCCATGTGTACTTACTTCGGTGAGCTGCTCGTCATTGCGCGCTCCATAAATTCCAATTGCCGAACCCGAAAGGAATACTGATGGCTTGCGCGAAAGTGATGCGATTGTTTTTGCAAGAAGTGCTGTTGTCGCAGTGCGACTATCAAGAATTTCTTTGCGATAGCTAGATGTCCAGCGCTTGTCTCCAATGCCAGCACCAGACAAGTGAATGACTGCATCAACACCATCAAGCGCAGCAGCATCGAGAGTTCCCGATTTTGGATTCCATTGAATTTCGCCAGACTTTGGCGACCTGCGAACGAGGCGAACTACCTCATGCCCGCTCGTTGACAGCTTGGCAACGAGTTGCGTACCGATTAAACCACTTGCTCCTGAAATGACAATCTTCATGGCCTCACCTTATGACGCTTTGGCCCGCCAAGCGAGGTCGTGCGTGAATTACGGAATGACGATGGGAACTGACGTAACCACGGTATTTGGGCGGAACAACAGACGAGCCTTGATTGCAAGCGCGGATTGGTTGTGCAGCCATTGCGAGCGAATGCTGGTGACAAACTCGGGAATGATCACCGTGATCAAGTCGTCGTTATACATGTTGTCAATTTCGTTGATGCGATTGAGGATTGGTTCAGTCAAGTCGCGGTACTCGGAAACAATGGTGTCTAGTTCAATCGATAAGCCGAATTTGTCCCACTGTTCTTGCAAACGAGCACGGTCATCTGATTGTTCAATGACTGAAAGCGCAATGAGTTTGTCTGGACGCAAACTTTGTGCGTAACGAACTGCTTGCAACACACCCTGGTTCACTGAGCCCACGAGCACCACAACGGTGTGCGTTTTGAATGGAGCTTGGTAACCCTCTGTTGGCGTGAGGAAACTGCGTACTCGCGTGTAGTGACGGTGTACCCCTTTGAATCCAATCATCAAAGTTGGAATGAGTACTGCCGGGATCCATGCACCATCAACAAATTTCACTGTCACAACAATTCCTGCAACAAACATTGTTGTCACTGAACCGATTCCGTTGATGGCAATGTGAAGCTTCCAACTCTTTTCGCGATGCTTGTAGTGGTGCACGCACATGCCGGCCTGACTCAAAGTGAAGCCCGTGAACACTCCAACTGCATACAGCGGGATGAGTGCGTTAATTAGCCCTCCGAATGCAATGAGCAATGCAATTGACGCAACGCTTAAAAAGATCACGCCGTTCGAAAAAACCAAGCGATCGCCACGGTTCATAAATTGACGCGGGAGATAGTTGTCTTTTGCAATGATGGACATCAGTCGCGGGAAGTCGGCATAGGCAGTGTTGGCTGCCAGAATCAAAATTGCAAACGTTGCGAACTGTGTAATGAAGAAGAAGATGTTTCTGCCCCCGTACACCTGTTCTGCCAGCTGGGCGAGCACGGTGTTAGGAATGATTCCTTCATGATCTTTAACTGGCTCTAGGTGCTGAGCAAGAACGCTAAGTCCGAAAAAGCAACTACCAAGAATGACTGCCATCCAGATGAGCGTGGTTGAAGCATTTTTGGATTCAGGCTTCTTGAACGCAGGTACTCCATTGGAAACTGCTTCCACTCCGGTAAGTGCAACTGCACCAGAGGAGAACGCTTTCAAGAAGTAAAATATCGTTACCGATCCTTGCATTTTCAGCAGGTGTTCTGCTTCTCCGGTGTGCTCGATCGGCGGTAGGTGTTGAACGAACACTCGGTATAAACCCACAACGATAAGCGTGATGAGCGAAACGATATATATGTACGTTGGTGGTGCAAACAGCATCGCTGACTCTTTGAGTCCACGAAGGTTTGCCAGCATCATGAGCAGGACAAATCCCACACAGATCTGTACTCGGTGAGGGGCTAGTCCATTGAATGCCGAGATGATTGCGGCAGTACCACCAGCAACTGATACGCACACGGTGAGCACGTAGTCGATGAGGAGAGAACCACCAGCAACGAGTCCTGGGTATTCGCCAAGATTCTCTTTTGATACGACGTATGAACCGCCACCACTTGGGTACGCAAAAATGGTTTGGCGATAACTCATCACGACGATGATGAGAAGTGCAACAACGATTAAGGAAATTGGCACCAGCATTGAGTAGGCGGCCATGCCAACTGCGCCGAGCGACAAAAATACAATCAGAATTTCTTCAGTAGCGTAAGCAGTTGATGAGATTGCATCGCTAGCAAATACCGGGAGCGCAACCTTTTTGGAGATGCGTTGATGGTGATCTTCCGATGTTGCAATTGGATTGCCGATGAAGAGTCTTTTAAGACCTTTAGAACCAGTTTGTGTAGGCATATGCGTCTAGAAGCCTGCCACATTGACTACCCACAGGGTGCGTCAACCGCCTACGCTTGGTCTTCTTAGTACTACATAGGCATTTCGGGCGGTGTGCGCCCATGCCGCAAGGGAGAAAAAAGTGCACGTCGTAATTGTCGGATGCGGGCGAGTTGGTTCAACGCTCGGTCGAGAACTTGTGGCTGCCGGTCACACCGTTGCAGTGATCGATCGCAAGTCTGAGGCGTTCTCACGACTTGGTGAATCGTTTACTGGTCAGAAAATTACTGGCATTGGCTTTGACCGCGACATTTTGATTGAAGCCGGAATTGAAAAGGCTGGTGCACTTGCTGCAGTTACCAATGGTGACAACTCAAACATTTTGATTGCCCGTGTCGCGCGCGAAGAATTCGGCATTGAACGTGTAGTGGCCCGAATTTACGACCCGAAGCGCGCCGAGATTTACGAGCGTCTAGGAATCGCCACAGTCGCAACAGTGAAGTGGACATCTGAACGAATTTTGCGCCGCATCCTTCCAGAATTGCCTGCAGTTGAGTGGACAGACCCGAGTGCAAAAGTTGTGCTTGTGGAGCGCGAGCTTCCAAAGTCTTTAGTAGGAAATCGAGTGTTGTCGCTTGATAGCGCAACTGCGCGAATCGTTTCTGTTCGCCGTTTGGGTGCTGCAGTTATTCCAACTGCAGACACAGTGGTTCAAGAAGGTGACGTCGCTTATGTAGCGGTAGAAATTAAGTCACTTGAAGCCTTTGATGCATCACTTGCATCAACAAGCGGGAAGGGTCACTAGCCATGAAAGTAGTTGTCGCAGGTGGTGGAAGTGTGGGCCGGTTTACCGCAGAGCAGCTTGTTGCGGCGGGCCATGAAGTAACCATTATTGAAAATGATCGGTCAGTAGTTGCTGAGTATGCAGAAAACGAACCGTCAGGCAAACTGAAGTGGCATCGTGGGGATGCGTGCGATGTTGCAGTTCTCGCTGCTGCCGGAGTGACCATGGCAGATGTTGTTGCCTCGGTTACTGGTGACGACGAAGACAACTTGGTGGTTTCGTTATTGGCAAAGCAGGAGTTTGGCGTGCCGCGAGTAATTGCTCGAGTGAATAACCCAAACAACTACTGGATGTTTAACGACATGTGGGGAGTTGATGTTTCGGTATCAACGCCGCACCTCATTACCAGCCTTGTGCAGGAAGCCGTTGCCGTAGGAAACTTAGTTCGCCTTATGCAACTGAAAGGTGGCAAAGCCGAGCTTGTTGAAGTAACGCTTGCAGATAACTCTCCAGCACGTGACAAGCCGTTAAGTGAATTGCATATGCCGCGCAGTGCAAGTGTTGTGGCGATTGTTCGCGATAGCCGAGTATTGATGCCAACGCCAGACATGGTGTTGCGCATTGGTGACGAAGTAATGGCGCTCATTACTGAAGATGCCGAAGCTGCAGTGCAGCAAATTCTTATTGGCTAGTTCAGCCTTCGCCCATTGGCAATAGCGAGTAGGCGGGGTTCAGAAACACCAAGCGATTTGCGTCGGCAAATGCCACGCCTTCGATAACGATGCAATGACCATGCTCAATTCCGGCAACATGGCGGCGGCCACTGAAGATGACCGTTGCATCGCCCGTTCCATCGTTGATCACAATTTCGGTTGACGGGATTCCGCTTCGAGGCTTAATGGTCATGCGCTTTACTTCGCCACACACTTTTGTGCGGTCGCGAGCCTCTAGTTCGCTAAGTGGCTGCAGGCGAAGCTCGGCGAATCGATCGACAAGGCGTTCCGAGTCAATTTCGCGAACCGGCTTGCTTGCAGATTTAAAAACATCTTTGATGCCCATGACAAGTTTCATCCTAGGCTGACGTGCATATGAGTACCCGAAAACTAATTATGTGGGCGCTGTTCTGCGGAGTGTTGATTCTTGGCGCAGGCGTGTTCAAGTTGTGGCAGACCACTGGAGATGGAGCACAAGTTCAACTCCTGCAGTTGGGCGAATCGGCGGTGCTGGGCGACATGACGGTGTCGGTAAATGCCGTGTCAAAGAATGCATCGCAAACTCTTGTTGAGGTGTCAATGCAAGGGGTTGAGGGTGCAGATGCAACGGCAGGGTGGCGCATGCTGGTTGGTGGAGTGATCAGCGAAGCTCAGCCGCTGACAGAAGGCTCGGGTACCCCCTGTGCCACAACAAAACTTGCTGAACCGACCTCGTGCACGGTTGCATTTCCTGTGTCTGAAGGCACGCCAACCATTGCCTACATTCGCGCAGGACAACAAGAACAGTGGGCTACGACACCGTAATCTTGAACCGTTATCGTTATCCACAAGCAATTGAAAGAGGTGGTGCGTACGGCTGAGCAATTTGATCTCGTGGTCATTGGTGGCGGCCCTGGTGGCTATGCATCTGCTTTCTATGCCGCATCTGCTGGCATGACTGTTGCGTTGATTGAACGCGACACCATCGGCGGAACATGCTTGAACCGCGGGTGCATTCCGGCGAAGGCATTCCTTGAGACCGCAGCCGCAAATCGACACGTGCAACACGCTGGTGATTTTGGAATTAGCGCGACCGTAAACGGAATTGACTTCGGCATTGCGCAAACCCGAAAGCAAACCATCGTTAATGGTTTAGTGAAGGGCCTCACTGGTTTAACGAAGACAAAAAGGGTGAGCTACTTGTTGGGCACTGGTTCGCTTGGGCCGAACAAAACTGTGACTGTGCAGTTGGCTGATGGAAGTACGCAGCAACTGCAAGGAAAAAATGTTGTGATTGCAGCAGGTTCAACTCCGCGAACTATTCCTGGGTTCACACCAGGTGGTCCGATCATGACTTCTGATGAAGTGTTGATGTTGAGCAAAATTCCTCAGCGCATTGCAGTCATTGGTGGTGGCGCGATTGGCTGCGAGTTCGCTTCTACGTTTGCAGACCTTGGTTCGCAAGTAACCATTCTTGAAGGACTACCAAAAATTCTTCCTGGACTAGATCCAGACTTAGCGTTCGTTGTGGAAAAGAGTTTCAAAAAAAGAAACATTGATATTCGAACTGGCGTAAAAGTAAGCGGTCACGAACCAACTGGCACTGGAACAACCGTGTTGTTTGGTGAAGGCGAGCGACTTGAAGTTGATGCGGTAGTGGTGTCGGTAGGACGTAAACCATTTACCGACTTGCTTGGGCTTGCAGGAACTGCAGTGCATGTAAGTGACCGCGGATTTATTGATGTGGATGGATACTGCCAAACCGGTGAGTCAGGCGTGTACGCAGTTGGCGACATTGTGAATACTCCGCAACTTGCACACGTTGCGTATTCGGAAGCGATTGTTGCTGTGAAGCACATGCTCGGCGAAGTGGTCTATCCAGTGATGTACGACCGAGTTCCGTGGGCAATTTATTGCCACCCTGAAGTTGCGTGGGCTGGCCCATCTGAAGAGGCAGCAATTGCTGCAGGTCACGATGTGGTAGTCGCAAAGCACGCATTCCGTTCGAACAGTCGCGCAATGATTCTTGGTGAAACTGATGGCCTCGTGAAGATCATTGCCAAAAAGAATGCAGATGGAACTGCTGGTCAAGTACTTGGTGTGCACATGGTTGGTCCGTGGGTAACGGAGCAGTTGTCGGGCGGCTACTTAGCGGTGAACTGGGAAGCAACAGTGGATGAAATTGCTGAGTTCATTCAGCCGCACCCTTCATTGTCTGAAACATTTGGAGAAACGGTGCTGTCGCTTACGGGTCGCAGCATCAACGGTTAGTCGTTCGAACACAGGAGCATCATGGCTGAGATCACACTTCCACAACTTGGAGAAACGGTCACCGAGGGAACGATTACGCGTTGGTTTAAAAAAGTTGGCGACACGATTGCTGCCGACGAGCCATTGTTCGAAGTTTCAACCGACAAAGTTGACACTGAAGTACCTTCGCCAATTGCCGGAGTGTTGACAGAGATTCGTGTTGCAGAAGGCGAGACCGTTGCAGTTGGGACCGTGATTGCAGTTGTTGGTGGGGCGGGTGCGGCACCTGCTCCGACGCCAGCACCAGTAGCTGCTCCCGCTCCTGCACCAGTTGTGGCACCAGCACCTGCGCCGGCTCCAGCACCTGTGCCTGTTGCGACTCCCGCACCGACTCCTGCTCCAGCTCCAGCACCAGTTACGACGCCGGCACCAACTCCTGCACCAGTTGCGCAATCGAACAAGTTGCTCTCACCGGTTGTTCGCCGTTTAGTAAATGATCACGGCATCAATATTGATGCGCTGCAAGGCACCGGGCCTGGTGGACGGATCACACGAGAAGATGTACTTGACTACATCGATCGCAACGGACTTGCCGCACAAGCAGCAGCGCCTGCTCCAGTTGCAACGCCGGCTCCTGTTCAAGCACCTGCACCAGCACCGGTTGTTGCGGTAACTCCAGCTCCTGTTGCAGCGTCTGTGCCCGCACCTGCTGCGGCTCCTGCGCCACGCCCTGCAACTGCACAGAGTGATCGTGAGCAAGTGATACCACTGTCAAAAATTCGTCGACTCACTGGAGCGCACATGGTGATGTCGCTTGAAACGAGTCCGCATTCGTTCACGGTTGTTGAAGTTGATTACGCAAACGTTGACAAGACGCGTAACTCCATAAAAGAGTCGTGGAAAACGAGTGAAGGTTTCAGCCTGACTTATTTGCCATTCATTAGTCGCGCGGTTGTGGATGCTCTTGTGGAGTTTCCGCACCTAAACGCAAGTATTGAGGGCGACAATTTGATTGTTCACAGTTATGTCGACCTTGGAATTGCCGTTGACCTTGACTATGCAGGCTTATTGGTTCCGGTGGTGCGCAGCGCAGACGCCAAGCGCTTACGTGCGATTGCTCGCGACATTCACGATCTTGCAACGCGTGCGCGCGGACGCAAGTTGTCGCCAGACGAAATTAATGGTGGAACATTCACGTTGTCAAACAATGGCTCTGCAGGTGCGTTGATCGCAATGCCGATTATCAATCAACCACAAGTTGCCATTTTGTCTACCGATGCAATTGTTCGCAAACCTGTTGTCGTTGCCATGCCAGATGGAAGTGAAAGCATTGCCATTCATCCGATGGGGCACTTGTCCATGTCGTGGGATCATCGAGCATTTGATGGTGCATACGCTGGCCGCTTCCTTTCACGTGTGAAGCAGATTCTTGAAACTCAGGACTGGTCAGCCGAGCTGTAAAGCCAGCTTGCCAGCACTCTCATGAGCACCCCTTCATCGCCACTTCATGTGAGATGGCTGGGTCGTGTTCCGTACTCTGAAGCACTCGCAGTTCAACAAGCAGTGTTCGAACATGGCGTAGATCAGCATCTTTTGCTTCTTGAGCATCAACATGTATTCACATATGGTCAGAACGCCAATCTTGAAAAGAATTTGACATGTGACCCTGCTGAAGTTGGTGCCGAACTTGTTGCAGTTCATCGCGGTGGAGACATCACGTATCACGGTCCAGGACAGTTAGTTGGGTATCCGATACTGAACCTGAGTGCAAAACATGGTGAGAGTGGTCCTGCCGATACTTCTGCCTACATCCATGACGTTGAGCAGTTAGTTATCGACACGCTTGGCGAACTTGGCTTGCATAATGCCAGCAGGAAACTTGGCTTTCCTGGAGTGTGGCTAGACGCAGAATCAACTGAAGCACGAAAGATTTGCGCAATTGGTGTTCGTGTGGCGCGAGGAGTAACAGATCGACGAACGATGCATGGTTTTGCGCTCAACGTGACTACTGATTTGAGTTACATGCGCGAACATATTGTTCCCTGCGGAATTGCGGAACATGCAGTGACATCGCTTGCGGAAGAAGGAATTGCAGCAACAATGTTTGACGTCGTCAATATTGTGAGCAACATCGCGCGCAAGAAGTGGGGAAATGTATTTTCCACTCGGTACGACGTCGCTTGGGCGCATCAGCCAGAACGCGACGGGCTGAGCATTTCTGTGCGTAAGCCAGATTGGATTCGCCCCCACGTAAACCACACCAGCGAAGTGTTGCTCACAAAGAAAACGCTTCGCGACCTGAATTTGGTAACCGTTTGCGAGGAAGCAGGCTGCCCGAATTTGAGTGAATGTTGGAAGGACGGCACTGCAACGTTCATGGTGTTGGGCGACAGATGCACGCGGGCATGTGGGTTTTGCTTGATCGATACCCGCAAGCCGCTAGAGCCAGATGTAAATGAACCAACCCGAGTGGCTGAAGCGGTGAAACGAATGGGATTGGAATTCGCCGTGCTCACCATGGTGGCTCGAGATGATCTTGCAGATGGCGGCATGCAGCATGTTGCCGACACGATTCGAGCAATTCGCAATGAAAATCCAGATGCGCAGGTTGAAGCGTTGATTTCAGACGCCAAAGGAACAGATTCTTTGGACACGGTATTGAACGAGCGTCCAGACGTGCTGAACCACAACATTGAAACCGTTGCGCGGCTGCAGCGCATGGTGCGACCATCTGCTGGTTATGCACGCAGCCTTTCGGTGTTAGCACGCTCACGTGCAGCGGGTTTAACCACGAAGTCCGGTCTGATGCTTGGTCTTGGTGAAACCCGTGATGAAGTAGAGGCGACCTTGATTGATCTTGCAAGTGTGGGCGTCAACATTGTGACCATTGGTCAATATTTGCGCCCGAGTGCGCAGCACCTGCCAGTAGTGCGTTACGCGGAGCCTTCAGAATTTGAGCACTACAAACAGTTTGGTGAAGGTCTTGGCATCAATCACGTTGAATCGAGTCCGCTCACTCGTTCGAGCTATCACGCAAAAGACGCACATCGAAATTCATCCCTTCTACTTCACGCATAAAGGCAACCATGACAACGACATCACTTCGAGAAATTGCAGGAACAATTCAATCGCAACGCACAGTTGAAGGCGGTGGTTTCAATGTTCGCCGCCCGTTTCCAACTGCACAACTCGATCAAATTGATCCGTTTCTCTTGCTTGATGAAATGGGCCCTGCCGATTATGCGCCGGGTAAAGCTGTTGGTGCACCAAGTCATCCGCATCGCGGATTTGAAACGGTGACATACATGTTGGCTGGGTCGATGGTGCACGAAGATTCAACTGGAACTAAAGCAGTGATCAAAAAAGGCGGAGTGCAGTGGATGACTGCGGGTTCCGGAGTGATTCATAGTGAGTTGCCAACTGATGACATGATGAAACTCGGTGGTCGGATGCATGGCTTTCAGTTGTGGGTGAATTTGCCGGCTGCACAGAAAATGATTGATCCTCGATATCAGGGCTATGAAGCAGAGGAAATGGCCACGGTGCAATTAGCCAAAGGCGGGCACATCCGTGTGGTTGCCGGTGTGGTGCACGGGGCGAAAGGCCCCGTTGAAACGACTTCGCCAATGACGTATGCACACGCCGTTTTAGAAGTGGGCGATGTTGTGGAGTGGTTGCCAGAGGAAGGACATACCGCCCTTATTCATGTATTTGACGGCGAAGCACGCGTGAATGAATCAACGAGTGTTTCTGGAGAAATGGTGGTGCTGCAAAGAACTGCTGGTTTGGTGCGGGTGGAAGCGACCACATCCGCCGCGCAAATTCTGATTATGGGTGGCTTGCCGCTTGGTGAGCCCATGGTTCGCTATGGTCCGTTTGTCATGAATACAAAGGAAGAGATCATTACTGCCGTTGAGGAATACAACGACGGCAAGTTGGTGAAGGTGGGGAAGAACAGCCTGTGAGTTCAACAATTGCCACCACTTCCGATTACATCGAGCGCATAGCAAAAGTTCGCGCTGCAATGACTGCACAACTTGTAGATGCAGCATTGCTGTCCGTTGGCCATGACCTTCCGTATTTGTCGGGTTACGAAGCAATGCCACTTGAGCGCTTAACCATGTTGGTCGTTCCACGCACTGGACATGTGAGCATGGTGGTTCCGCGTCTTGAAGTGCCGCGAGTTGTTGCACAACCAGATGTGTTTTCAATTGTTCCGTGGAATGAAACTGATAACCCAATAGCAATTGTGGCGAAACTGTTGGGCGATGCCAAGCGAATTGCGGTGGGCGATCAGATGTGGGCACGTTTTCTGGTGGAGTTGTTGCCACATATTCCTGGTGCAACGTTCACTCGTGCAGTAGACGTGGTTGGCGCATTGCGCATGTCGAAGGACGCAAGCGAAATTGCTGCCCTTCGCGCCGCAGGTGCTGCAGCCGACAGAGTTGCCGCACAACTTCATTCGGGAAAGATTCCGCTCATTGGTCGTACTGAAGCTGCAGTATCTGCCGATATTTCTTCGCGCTTAATCGCAGAAGGTCACAACGTGGTGAACTTTGCCATTGTTGCGGCAGGAGAGAATGCTGCAAGTCCTCACCACCATGCTGGACCGCGAGTGATTCAGGCAAATGAAATTGTGCTCTGCGATTTTGGTGGAACGATGAATGGATATTGCAGCGACATCACGAGATGCGTGTTCACGGGCCAGATTGCAAGCGACGTTGCCGACGCCTATGCCGTGTTATTCGAATCGCAAGCCGCAGGTGTTGCTGCAGGCATTGTGGGAAATGCTTGTGAAGATGTAGATCGCGCCTCGCGCGCAGTAATTGAAAAAGCGGGATACGGCGAGTATTTCGTTCACCGCACAGGACATGGCATTGGCATGGAAGCCCACGAAGACCCGTACATGGTGAGTGGAAATAAGTTGCCCATTGCTGCTGGTCATGCATTCAGCGTTGAACCAGGAATTTATATTCCAGGTAAGTGGGGCATGCGTTTGGAAGACATTGTCGTAGCAACATCGAGTGGTCCAGACTCGATGAATGCAGCAAACCACAATTTGATCGTCGTTGAAGCCTAAGTTCTTCAGGTCATGATTCGTTTAGAAGCGGCAACAGTGATGTTGCAATGGGCCGTAGGAGGTCTTGCCTTCTTGTGGTTTACCACGCGTCGAAACGAAGTTGGCGCGGGCTATGGCATGTTGTTGCGCCTTACCTATGGTGCCTTTGCAGCAATTGCAGTTGTGTTGGGCAATCGTTACGGAGTCAGCATTACTCGCGAAGCCTCAAGCGTTGCGGTTGCGGTTGCTGCGTTCGTGCTTATGCGAAATAAGCGATCAAAGTTCGATCTGATCGCACCACTGCTTGGTGTCCCGGGAATCATTGCGGCAGGAATATCTGCAGCGAGCGAAGGCAGCGGCGGTGACATGGTTGTGTCGTTATTGCGAATCGTCGTTGGAACACTGTTTCTTGGCGCAGTGAGCGACACCATGTTGTTGGGGCACTGGTATTTGGTGCAGCCGGGAATGCCGCGGAAGTTGATAAATGAAATCACTACAGCAGTTATTTACATGTGGCCGCTAGAAGTATTGGTGCTGCTATTGCCAACCGGAATGATCAGCGTGTTGAATGGTTCAGTTGATGATGGCTGGAATGGTGTGCTTGGCTGGTTCTGGCTTGCGTCGGCAGTGGTAACTGGTGTGCTTGCATTAGTTACGCGAGCGGCGTTGAAAGAACGCAGCTATTCGGCAGTAATGGCAGCAACAGGATTGATGTACTTGGCAATTCTCACTGCGTTTTGCACCGACATTGTTGGTCGTGCGCTACTCGCTTAGTTCGGTGAGTTCGGTGCAACAAGCGCCCATGGTCGTGAGCGTTCAATAGCAAGACCGAGTTCGAGCAGTAATTGTTCGCTGAAATGACGTCCGTTTACTTGCAGTGCCACAGGTAGGCCATCGATGAGTCCAGACGGAATGGAAATTGCCGGGTTGCCGTACATGTTTGCCGGAAAGGTGAGCTTGCCGTTGTTTCCCATTCCACCCGATACTCCACCAAAAATTGATGGCAACGGGCCTTCAGCATTGAACGCAATATCGGGGTTGCTTGCGGTAATCACAAAATCTGCCGCTTGGAAAATTTCGTGCATTCGCTGATTCAGCGCAGCACGACGAGCTTCAATTTTCGCGCGAGCCTCTGCTCCGTATTTACCGAGAGTTGCTTGAATCCCAAATCGCATTTCTGGAGTGAGCACATCGGCGCATGCTGGCCAATGGTCTGCCAGTTGCATCTGAATTTCAATCATTCCGCTGATTGACCAAGCAGCTCCCATGCTGGGAAGCGTGGTGTCGACGGTGATGATCTGCATTCCAGTGATAGACGCAAGATGCCGCGCATATTCCTCAAGTTGTTGCCACATTGCAGGGGAGACGACTGCACCACCCCAATTAGGAGCGAGCACCGCAGTTTTACCGCGCAACGATTCAGCGTGACTTCCTAATTCGAGTTCCCAGTTTTCAACTCGTTGCAAACTGAGTGGATCTCGTGCGTCGTGCCCGTTGCACACGTCGAACCAACGTGCAGTGTCGCGAATGCTTCGTGCCATCACTCCTGTGTTTACGGTGAGATTTCCAAGTTCGGTGTGTGGCGCGCGAGGGATTCTGCCAAACGTTGCCTTTAACCCGACAAGACCTGTGAAGCCTGCGGGAATTCGAATTGAACCTCCGCCATCGCCACCGGTTGCAATAGTGACGAGACCACCAGCAACTGCGGCAGCACTTCCACCAGAAGAACCGCCTGGAGTGCGACCATGTTGCCACGGGTTATGTGTTGCACCATTCAAAACAGTGCGAGTGACATTCACGCCACCAAATTCGCTTGCGGTGCACAACCCAATTGCATTTGCTCCACCATGTTGCGTAACACGTTCGACCATGACGGATGTGTGTGTTGCCTTGCGGTCAGCAAAGACCACACATGCTTCTGTGTATGGCCATCCTTGAACAGCATCGAGTTCTTTTACGCCAAGTGGAATTCCGCCAAATGGTTTTGACACGTCAGCAGACTTTGCTCGATCAAGTGCTCCATCTGGATCAAGAAATGAAAAAGCATTGAGCGAACTTTTTTCAATGGCATTTAACGATGCTTGCAACTCTTCCAGTGGGGAACGCTCGTTTTTGCGAAAGGCATCTACAAGCGAGCATGCATCGCCCATCCACGGAGTATCAGTTGTGCTCATTGTCTTAAAGTAGTCGGCAAAATCACTCGCTCTATTAGTGTGGTGATGCATTATGGATACCAAAGCCTTTCTCGGAATAGAACCATCAGGGGTTTTTGGACCGACAAACGGTCGGTGGTCAATGGTCGTTCGACCCGGCCTAGTAACGGGTGGCAATTTTCTGTGGGGTGGTTGCGGGTTGGCGGCTGCTGTAGCTGCAATCGAAGAACTATCTGGCCGCACGTGTGTGTGGGCAACTGCCCAGTATCTGTCGTATGCGCGAACTGGCGAGACAATGGATATCGATGTCACGCTTGCAGTTGTTGGTCATCAGATAACGCAAGCGCGCGCAGTGTGTCACGTTGGCGATCGCGAAATTTTGACAGTGAATGCAGCAGTTGGCGAGCGCCCTTTCGAGTACGCACATTCATTTGTGACCATGCCCGATGTGCCACCACCTAGTGCTTTGAAGCAACGCGCACATCGCGGCGACGTTACAAACACCATCCATGAAAAAATGGAAGAACGTTTTGTCATTGGGCGCGAACTAGAAGACCTAGATGGAACCCCAAATGATGGCCGCACGCTGATGTGGGCCCGAATACCAGACGTGATCGACGGCGTAGACACGGCAACGTTGGCCGTGTTGGGCGACTTTGTGCCTATGGGCGTAGGGCAAGCACTTGGCATTCGAGGTGGAGGGAACAGCCTAGATAACACGCTTCGCGTGGTTCGCCTCGTTCCCACCAAGTGGGTGTTGTTAGACATACATATACAAGGCGTGGAACGCGGCTTCGGGCACGGAACAGTAAACATGTTCGCCGAAGACGGAACGTTTCTTGCCACCGCAAGTCAAAGTTGTATTGCTCGAATGTGGAGGGAACCAAAATGATTCGCCGCAACGGAATGACAGTTCCACTTCCAGGTCATTTGCACGATCACAAAGAAAAATATGCACAGTTGGCCGACTGGGGATACAGCGACATTTGGTCTGCTGAAACCGATGGTGCAGATGCATTCACCCCGCTGGCATTAGCCGCAGCTTGGGAACCACGCCTTCGTCTTGGCACCGCAATTGTTCCGGCATACACGCGCACGGCTCCGGTGATTGCGCAAAGTGTTGCCGCACTTGCCGATGCTGCGCCTGGTCGTTTTGCAATTGGAATTGGTTCGTCAAGCAATGTGATTGTGGAGCGTTGGAATGGTGTGCCATTCGTTGACCCGTACAAAAAAGTGCGCGACGTTGTTCGATTTATGCATGATGCATTTTCTGGAGAAAAAATCACCAAGGAATACGACACGTTTAAGGTGGACGGATTTCGCCTGAGCATTAAGCCGGCGCAAAAGCCAACGATTCTCATTGCGGCACTTCGCGAAGGAATGCTGAAGTTGGGTGCACGCGAAGCAGACGGTGTCATCATTAACTGGCTGAGCGCACAAGACGTAACCAAAGTTGCAAAAGTGGTGAACGACGCTGCCAACGGAGTGGAGAAAGAGATCACTGCGCGCATTTTTGTATGCCCAAGCGAAGACACCGAAGTGGTGCGCGCTGGTGCTCGTTTCGCAATTGCTGCCTACATGAACGTTCCGGTGTACGCCGACTTCCATCGTTGGATGGGTCGTGCGCCGTTGATGCAAGGAATGTGGGATGCGTGGAAGGCGGGCGACCGCAAAGCAGCCTTGGCTGCAATTCCCGATCAGGTGGTGGACGAATTGGTGGTGCACGGAAGTCCTGCACATTGCCGTGACATCATTTCTGAGTATTTCAAGAACGGTGTCACCACATCTTCACTTGCAATTCTTCCCCTTGATCCACAGTTGGATTATTGGAAGTCGGTTGAAGCGCTTTCACCAAGCGCCGGCTGATTCACCGGAATCACCATGACGTCCATTGAGTCCGATACCGAAGTTGCGACGCGACTGGAGTTTGAGGAGTCACAACGCAGCGAAGGCTGGAGGTTGTTGCGCGCAGCACTGAGAATGCAGCGACGCAATTTACTGCTCGGCGCATTAGTAGGAATTTTGTGGGCGTCGTTCAAAGTTGCAGTGCCACAGATGACGAAATACGCCATCAACGACGGTATTGAAAAGAATGGTCCGTTGTTGCGATGGGCGTTGATTATTGGCGGACTCGGGGTGCTGACAGGAGTGCTCTCTGGCATGCGCCGGTACATCGCATTTCGCGAAAGCCGTTGGGCGGAAATGAAGTTTCGTGAGCGCTTGTTTGCGCATGTGTTGAATTTGGACATTGGATATCACGACAAGGCTCAAACAGGACAGTTAATGAGTCGAGCCTCGAGCGACCTCATGCAAATTCAGGGGTTCATCGTGATGATTCCCATCACGTTGTCGAATGTGATTCAAATTTTTGCAGTCACAACAATTCTGTTCATTACCGACCCCATTTTGGCGGTAGTTGCGCTTATTCCATTGCCGTTTGTCAATTTGGCTGCACGGCGATTTAGTCACCGAATTCATCCCGCATCTATTGCGGTGCAAGCCGAACAAGCACAACTTGCAAACGTGGTTGAAGAAAGCGTTTCTGGTGTTCGCGTGGTGAAGGGGTTTGGCGCCGAGCAGGTGCAGTTTGAAAAACTAGAAAAGGAAGCTGACGATATTTTGCGCGAGTCGATGAAGGCTGCGCGAATCCGTTCAAGTTTCATGCCTGCTATCGATGTGCTTCCAGCTCTTGGATTAGTTGCAGTATTGGGCGTCGGTGGTCACCGAGTGTTGAACGGCGATCTCTCCATTGGTGATTTGGTCGCGTTCAACGTGTATCTGACATTGCTCATTTGGCCACTGCGCAACATCGGCATGATCGTTGCTCTTGGTCAGCGCGCTGCTGCTGCGCTTGTGCGCATTAATGAAGTAATGGCAACGAAATCGGAAATAGTTGAGGTAGCACAGCCGAAGCAATTACCTACAAGTTCACAAGAGACTCTTGGTGCAGTGAAGTTCGACAAAGTGGTGTTTGGTTACAACCCAGACTTTCCAGTACTACGCAACTTCAGTGTGGAGATTAAAGGTGGCGAGAGCATTGCCATTGTTGGGGCAACAGGATCTGGCAAGTCCACGATTGCTCGATTGTTGCTGCGCTTCTATGACACGCAGAGTGGTCACGTATTCATTGATGGGCTTGATGTTCGGAAATTGAAGTTGTCTGACCTGAGACAACAAATTGGGCTCGTGTTTGAAGACACCGTGTTGTTTAATGATTCGGTGCGCAACAATATTGCGTTTGCTAAACCGAATTCGAGCAGTGCCGATATTGAACGTGCAGCAAAATTATCTGGAGCACACGATTTCATCCTTCGACTACCTGGTGGGTACGACACCGTTATTGGTGAGCGAGGGTTTTCATTGTCGGGTGGGCAACGCCAGCGAATTGCTATCGCGCGCGCGATAGTTGCAGACCCGAGAGTATTGATTTTGGATGATGCGACAAGTGCGGTTGACCCAAGCAAAGAAGGCGAAATTCGCGAGGCAATGAAAACTGTGATGACTGGTCGCACCACCATCGTGATAGCCCATCGACCAGGAACAATCGCACTTGCCGATCGTGTGATTTTGCTTGACGATGGAAAGGTTGCCGCTATTGGTGCACACGATGAACTGGTTGCATCCAACGCCCGCTATCGCGAAGTGCTTGCGAATATGAGCAATGTTGATTCAGTGGATAAGGAGGTGAACTGACATGTGGGCACAGGGTGGCGTGACCGATGAGGACAAGCTCAGTAGGGCGCAAGCACGTACCGTTATCGGTCGGGTATTGAAAATGGCTGCACCATTTCGCAAAACGATGTACATCGCATTTGCGTGTGTATGTGTGACTACAGTCTGTGCGCTTGCGGGGCCATTGCTTGTGCGTCGAGGTATCGACTTGGGCATTCGTGGCAAGAACCCAACCTCGCTCAATGTTTCAGTGGGCATTTACCTTGTGGTCGCGCTTGTGGCATATGTGTTTGGTCGAGCTCAGTTTTTGTACTTGAACCGAACTGGCGAATCCTTCTTGCGAGTATTGCGCCTTGCTGTATTTCGTCAAATGCAACGACAGAGCATGGCGTTCTATGACCGCAATAAGGCTGGTGTGTTAGTTGCACGAATGACAGCAGACATTGAGTCGATGGCTGAACTGGTTCAGTTTGGGCTTCTGCAATTTCTGGCCGCAGGAATGCTGGTGGTTTTCGCTCTTGTGCTTCTTGCAGCGTTGAGCTGGCAACTGACAATCGTTGCTTTGCTCGTGATGCCGATTTTGATTGCAGCGTCGGTGAAATTTCAGCGCGATTCGAACAAGGCTTACCTCACGGTTCGGGAACGCGTTGGCGCCAATTTGTCGGCACTCCAAGAGGGAATTACCACCGTTCGCGTGATTCAGGCGTATGCGCAAGAGGAAGAGACCATACGGAAATTCACCAAGTCGAATACAGACTTATTCAAGAGTCACGAACACAGCGTTCGCGTAAGCACGTGGTATTTCGCACTCATCGAATTTGGCGGGGTATTCGCAAGCGCATTGATCATTGGTATTGGTGGATGGTTGGTGCACCGAGGTGATGTCACACTTGGCACCGTTGTCGCATTCACATTGTTGCTTTCCAGTTTGTTTGACCCAGTGCAACAGCTCTCACAGTTGTACAACACCGTGCAGTCTGCTGGTGCGGCGCTCAACAAGTTGTTTCAAATACTTGATGCCAAGCCCGAAGTCGACGAGCATCCTGGTGCGATTGCATTGCCGACTGCTGGAGAATTGGTGGTCAATGGAATTGACTTCACGTATTACGGAACAGAAACGCGCGCGTTGCAGCATGTGAGCATCAGCGTTGGCGTTGGTGAAAAGTTGGCTCTTGTTGGCCCAACAGGTGCTGGTAAGTCCACTCTTGCCAAGTTGATGGCACGTTTGTACGACCCGCAAGTGGGAAGCGTGACGTATGGCGGAATTGATCTGACGATGGCAACAATGGCGTCACTGCGCGAACGAATTGTCGTTGTTCCGCAAGAGGGTTTCTTGTTTAACGGAACTATTCGCGACAACCTTCGTATCGCACGGTCGACCGCCACAGATGAAGAAATTGATGCAGCCGTTGCCGCAATTGGCGCAACCGATCATTTCGCAACATTGCCCGACGGTTTAGATACTGAAGTGAGAGAACGCGGCAGCAGATTGTCTGCAGGAGAGCGACAACTGGTGGCCCTGGCACGCGCCGCGCTAGTTGACCCGGCCGTGTTGGTGCTTGACGAAGCGACGTCAAACTTGGACCCTGGCACCGAAGCTGAAGTTGAACACGCGCTAGAGCGTTTAATGGCTGGACGAACCGTCATCGTTGTGGCGCATCGATTGTCGACAGTGCAACGCGCCGACCATATTGCTGTTATCGCAGATGCTCAAGTTGCCGAATATGGCACGCACGCAGAATTGATTGCACAGGGTGGCAGGTACAGCGCGCTTGCTGCGGCTTGGCAAAAATCACAAGTCAGCCGGTGATTTTTCGGTACACTTTGAATTACACGAGATTCGCGGACAGTAATTGTCTGGCTTCGAAACGGAAATGACGACACAGAAATGTGTCGTCATTTTTATTTCCCCAACTGACTTCCTGCGCACACATGTTTACTGGTGCCGTGATGGTGTAGTGGTAGCGCGCGAATCTCGTGGGTTTC
>Ga0209297_1000752_pt1 | contig 19914 bp, 25 predicted proteins | sample S_130805_MF_Meta_FD_187322 | JGI IMG/M metagenome (GOLD analysis project Ga0209297, IMG submission 187322) | Freshwater microbial communities from Lake Simoncouche, Canada to study carbon cycling - S_130805_MF_MetaG (SPAdes) (version 2) | ecosystem: Environmental > Aquatic > Freshwater > Lake ...
CTCTCGTCCAAAATTTCATTTCTCAAAGTTTGTAAAAGCGACTTTAGGTCTTGAGCAATTTTTCTTGCTCTAGTTCCTGCACTTTTATTTCCTTTGAAGAATTTTGTAGCGTCTACTGAAAGTTCTTCGGTCAATGTTTTGATTTGTTCTAACGTTTCCATTATAATAAAAATTTATGTTTATTGTAACAATATAATTGTAAGTTTTTTTAATCCGTAGTAAATAAAAATTAAGATTTTTTACTTAAATGTTTATCTAAAATTTTATAAATTGTTAAGACCATATCCAAATCAGATTTTGTGAATGGTTTATTTATATCAAATAAATCAGTAAAGAAATTAGTAATTGATTTTCTTATCTTTTCGTCTTTTTGAGTATAAAAGATTTCATCAAAGAATGACTTGAAATAATCAAAGTGCTCTCCTCTGTTTTCAAAATTTAAATCTTCTTTAAGAAAATTATTAACTGTTTTATCCCAACACCATTCAAAATGTTTACTATTATCGTCATCCGACATTAGGATTTTTGTTTCATTTGGAGAATCCTGTTGTCCCAAATATGTGTCAACTATCAATAAATTTAAAGAATGGGAAAACTCAGAAAATAATTCCAACTTTTCGTTTAAGATGTTATTACCTTTAAACCATTTTTCAACGTCTTCAGGTTTAACGGGTTGGGTTATATAATTAAAAAAATTCTCCATAAGATGTCCTATGGAGAATTATAATTTATTTTATGAATTTGTAAATTATTGGGTTTTTCTGTCGTAACCAATTAAATTTTTCATTCTGTTAAACTCTTCAGATAACAATTCATTTTTTTTGTTTTCAGTAGATTCTAATTTAATATTTAACCCCTTTCCTGACTCTTGTCCTGTTTTATCACTAACAACAGGTTGTGGAGATTTATTTGCCGCCATTCTTCTAGCTTTAGCAAATTTATTTTCTTTTCGTTTTTTATTAAGTTTAGCACCTAAATCTGTTTCTTCAGCATTTCCCCAATCAGGATTATTACCTGTTCTTGATGAACCCTCGATATTGTCTTTCATCCAATCTTCATTAGGATGTACCTCATCATAATCAAGATTCTCCATACCAGGTCTCATATAATCATCTAAAAATTCTTCATATGCTTTTTTAGACATTTTAGCCAATTCTCCATTACCTTTAGGGAAATGTTTAGGATTTTCCTCATATTCACCCTTAGAACCATCTTTAAGATATTCCTTCATTTTTTTAGTAACAGATTTCAAATATTCATTATTTTCTTTACCAGAACCTGTATGAGCCTTTTGATAAACATCCAAACCTTTTGTGTTTGATTTTTTAAAATTTGTTTTTTTATCTTCTTTAATGATTTTTTCAATTAAAGACACTAACTCATCTTCAGTTAACTGTAATGATTCCGCGACCTTTGATTTAACATCTTTAGATGCCGACTTCATAGATTCTTTTTTATTACCATCTTTATCTAAATCTAAGAAGTCAGGTTTACTACTTTCTTTTGTTTCTTTCTTACCTTTTCTCAACATTCTGAAATCTTCAGAATCAATCTTATTATTTTTGTTCTTATCCAATTTTCTTTGTTTACCATGAAGAGCTTCTTTCATTTCTTCAGTTAAGAAATCATTCTTCAAGTAGTTACAAGATTCTTCATTATAATCTTCACTTTCAGTGTCACAAAATCTTGATACTCTTTCTTCATAAGCTGAAGACATATCTTGGTCTATACCCTCTTCATCTTCCATATCTTCTTCTTGAACATAATCAAATGAGGACCCTGCAGGTCTGAATTTAGTTTCTTTACTATATTCTTCTTCCATTGAGTCTTTAGACCATCCACATTCAGTACATTCACCTTCAGATAAATTTCCACCACATGACTCACATGCCATACCCATACCTTCTTCTAATTCTTCGTACATATTTTCATAAGAATCATATTCTTCTTCTTCTTCATCTTCAAAACTAGTTTTTCTTCTTTTTGGTACATACATCATATCGTCTTCATCATCATACCCTTCGTCATCGTCAACTGTAATATCTGTTGGTTCAATCATTGGTTTTCTTAACATACTTTTAATCTCATCACTTGTGTAGTCAGAAAAGTTAAGATTACCAAAACGAGGATGTGAATCTTCCATACCACCCATCTCTTCTTCCATACTTGATTTAATTTTTGATACTAAACTGTCCGCCTTACCATTTAAAGTTTCGTTAATTAATTTTGAAACTAATGAGTTGATGTATTTGTCTTTAGAGTTTTTCATTTTTTTTCTTTATAAATATCTATTATTTTATCTTTTAATCAAATCATATTCGTAAGCTATAATATTTTTTACAACATTTTCACTTATATTGTATTTTTGACTTACATTAGATATAACTTTTTTCAAAGTTTCATTTTCCCAAATATTCAATGCGTTGATATCACCTTGATTACAGTATGGGAACTTTTTACATTTTTTCTTAACCTGAACAAATTTACCACCAGGTATCTGTGTTTTAGAGGCACCTCTCCAATCTTTTTTCTTTGTAGATTTAGCCCAAGCTCCAGTAGTTTCATATGAACCTGACGACCCAGTACCTGTCGCTTCTTTTGTTTCAACCTTTTTAGGTTTTTCTGAAAAACTTCTTTTAACAAAATCACTATTAGGGTCAAATCCTACAGGTGCCATAAAACCTCCAGCAGAACCACTACCCGTGGCTTCACTTTGTTCTCCTTTCTTTTTTCTTCCTTCACAATGTGCTTTCTGTGAAAATCCTTTTGGGTTTTTACAATCTATACTTTTTTTATATTTTTCAGACCATCCCTCATCTAATTCTTCAATTTTAGGGATATGTTTATATTTTTTCTTTTTAATAAATGGGTCGTTAAGTGATACATTTGGAGTTCCGAATTCTCCGGAATCTTTCTTAACATCTTGGAAATTAGGGTCGTTCTTTAAATCTAATTTAAATTGTTCTTTAGCCTTTTTGTCTTCATTAGTCTGAGATTTACCAAATGAATATAATTTACCAATCGGTAAATCCATCTTACCTTTACCAACTAAATCAGTAACATTACTTTTTTTAAACCCCTTGTTAATTGGTTTGTTTTTCATTTTTTTTTCTGTTAATTCATTATTCAGTTTATTTATCGTTTGAAAACCAGTTACAGCACCTTCGGGATTTGATGATATTTCTTTTTGCCCCATAATATAATTACCAATTTTTTGTTTTAAATCATCGGTTAAATTTTCTTTTAATTTCATTATTAAGCGTTTTTTAATTTTGGTTCCCAATACCCTCTTTGAGTCCACATAAAATTGTAAAATTCTCTAAAAATCTTTACCACGATGTCTTTCACATCCCCCTCTAATTTACCTCTTTTAATTTCTTTAGCAACCATATCTAAAAGTTTATCTTCAAATTGTTTTATGGTATTACTACCCATAAAATCTTTAATTTCTTTACGGACAATGGTCTCTATTTGTTTTTTATCACTATCAGTAAATGCCATTATAATGCAAAGATTAAAAGTAAAATTATAACACCACCACTGGCGATTGTTCCTCGTCTCCACCATACAAATTTATCATTTGTGGTTTTAATCTCATTTTGTAAATCTTCAGTCATATTAACATACAACCCAATTTGTTTGTCTTTTTCACCAATAATTATTTGATTGTTTTTATCTTTTTCAGTTAAAATTTCAATCTTACCATCTTTTTGTTTTTCTCTATCTTCAAGTAATGATATTTTTGAATATAATTCTTGATTCTCCATAATACATCCGTCTAATCTATTTAAATCTTTAGCAATCTTTCTAGCAACTTGTGAACTTATAACAACTTTGGTTGTATCTTTAGTTCCCGTATCTACTTGTGAAAAACTGATTAAGCTCAGCATTGTCATAATGGTCAACAGCATCAACTTTTTCATTTGTTTTCTTTTTTATAACGTTTATGTTGTTATCAACTAATTCAATTTCCTGAGTAATTTCTGTAATATTTGTATCAAGCTCTGCTAATTTATTATCCAATTCTTTGTTAAGTAATGATACTGAGTCAATTTTTGTTTGGATACTATCTATTGAAGTTTGATATTTTTCAACATCAGTTTTTATTTTATTTGTTGTAATGATATCATATACAAACAATCCAATTATGATTAAAAATAAAATACTAACTATACTATTATTCTTCATCTTCTTTTTTAGTTTTTTTCCTTGATGCTAATACCTTAGCCCATTTAGATTTAAACTTCTGATAAAAAGTTTTTAATTTAGTAAGTAATTCTAAAAACGATTCGTCAGTTTTAATCATTTCTCCATTAATATACATACCATTTTCTTCACCTATTGAGAAGAAGAAATCAATGTCAAAATCAATTATTTTACCCGACCATTCAACATTATTTGTATAAACATTTAGTTTATTGAAATCTACTAAATCAGATACTTCAGCGACAAACTCATCCATTGTTTCTTGGAACGCATTTTTTTCATCTGTAGTTAACTCTAACTCAGATTGTTCTTTACCGTGTAAAACTAAAATACCACCAGAAATTCTGTAACCTTGAGTTTTGTCTTTTTTTGATTTAACATCATCATCTATTCTGTCATCAACAGATTTTGTAATGTTTATTTTATCAACAACAGAAGCACCGGTCTCATATTCTTCTTCAGTAAGTAATGAATATTTTTGTCTAATATTTTTTACTTGTTCTTCATTTATTGGCTTAGAAAGCATGTCTCTTGAAGCCTTCAATAAATTTTTTATTTCATCATGTTTGTTATTCATTTTCTATGTTTTTTAAAAATATCTCAAAGTTAAATGCTGGACTCACATCTGTGAATTCAATTCCGAAATTACTCCTACTCACTATTCCTCTGTACTTCTCAACCCCACTTATTTTGGTGTTATGACCCAAAACATTATTTTCAATTGGTACTTCATTAAACAACATCTTACAAAGTTTTGCAGTATTTTCTACTTGTATTGTTGTATACGGTTGCCAAAAAAAATAATCTCTCCACTTTCTTTCGAATACATCTCCTTTATAAATATCTCCAATCCAGTTAACGTAATAATCATTTAAAGGTTCTTTATGTAACCAACCTAAATTTTCTAATGATATGACTATTGAATTACGGTTTATATCCGATGAATTAAAAATATTAGAATACTCAGTATTAGATAATAATTCTAATATTTTACCATCTCTACCGATTATATAATTTGGGATTTTTTGATACTTCCCATTGAATCTATACTTTAAACCTAGTAAGTAAGATTCAATGGGTCTTCCAGTATGAACAAGAATTATTTGACTTTTCTTTTTTTGTTTACCAGTCGGTTTAAATTTACCATATTTAATGATTTCATTCATCAACCATTAAAAATTAAACAGTTTTAGAATACACTATTCTTTTTTTATCGTTTTCGTTTTTTTCTTCCTGTATATTAGATTCGTCAATATCAAAAGTTTCTGTTACCTCATCATGTACAGTTACTTGGTCGGTTACTTGGTCGGTACTTGGTGGGTACTTGGTGGGTACTTGGTTACTTGCTTCTTCTTGGAAGAGATGAACAATTTCTACTTGTTGTTGTTGTTCGTCTTGTCGTATTTTTAATTTAACATCTTCAATATGACTCTCATCCTTTTTAATTTTAACTTCTACTTCTTTTTCACTACTTTCATATTTTGTGAAAAAATGTAACGATGTTAAAGAGATGATTGGAAGTAATCCACCTTCTAAAAATGCTAGCCATCTTTTCTGTGATATAATATCTGATGGGTCAGAACCTAAACCTTCAAATAAAGGTCCTGTTAACTCAACCCAAGATTTAAATAAATCACTATTGGCATCAATTTCTTTATACGAGAAAAAGACATTACCTATCATTTGAATTAATGTTATGAGTCCAAACATAAACCAAACACCACCTTTAATTTTATTAGTCGCAGCAACCAAAGCGGTCATGGCACCAATCTCAATAGCTATTGACAAATAAACTGCCCAACTAAAAGGGTTTGCAATATCATACCAAGAAACAACGTGTGAAATAGATATTCCCGCAACTAAAAAAATAGGAACTAAAAACATAGTCCTATTTGGATTATTTTTTATCCACTCCCAAATTTTTTTCATTTATCTAAATCTTTAATGTTTTGTTTAACCAACATATGTAGTTCCATAAGTTGTTCCCCTCTATCTTTACTTGAAATGTAGTTATCATAATCAGTGTGAACTTTTATCTTTTCCAACCTGATAACTTCTGAAACATTATTAATAGTATATTCATGACTCTTAATCACATTGTCTAAACTATCAATTACTTTTTCTTTTTTAACTTCTAACTTTTCAAGTTTTTTCACTTGCCCCGATTTACTACATGACCTAAAAAAGAAAATCACAAATAATGCGGATAAAATATATAATTTATATTTTTTTACTAACTCAATAAAATTTTTCATAATAATTTTTTTTTTAATAAAATAAAAACCCTCTATTATAATAAATAGAAGGTTTTTATTTTTTCTACAAGTAGTCGAATAAAACCGAACTCTCGTTCCTTAATTTTCGTAATGCTTTTTCTTTAATTTGTCTAACTCTTTCTTTTGTAAGATTAAAGTCCCCACCAATATCTTCTAATGTTCTTGGTGTCCCTGAGATACCGAAATAATCTTGTATAATTACCTTTTCTCTTTCATCTAAAATGCCAAGGATTGACATTAATTGTGATTTTAATACCCCATCATTACTAAAAATCGCATCAGGCATATCAGCATCTTCATTTTTAATAATATCAACTAATGTATCACCTTCCTCATTGATATGCATATCCAAGTCAATAATAGATGGTAAATTTTCAAACTTGTCATCTAACTTATTCCCACTATTTTCAACTTGTTTTTTTGCTCTTTGTAAATCTTGCACTACGTTAACCGGTAGTCGTATAGTACGAGCGTTGTCATTTAAAGATTGTAAAATTGATTGTTTAACCCACCATACCGCATATGATATAAAACGTAGATTTTTTGACCAATCAAAGTTTTTAATAGCTTTCATTAGTCCTAAATTACCTTCAGCAATCAAATCAGGAAAGTCCAAACCCTGATTTTGGTATTGTTTAGCAACTGTTATTACAAATCTTAAATTACCCTCTAAGAGTTCTTTATTAATTTTTTCTCTTTCTTTTTCTGAAATGTCACCATCCATTATTAGTTTAGACAATTCTTTCTCACGTTCAGCGGTCATTACTTTTATTCTACGAATATCTTTTAAGTAATGTTGAATTTCTTCTTGGTTGATTGGTATTGATGAGTTTTTTTGTTTCATATTTTTATTTTGAGTATTCGTTTAAAAGGTTTTTTTCATATTCACTTAAAGAAGATAAACCACTGTTAGATATTTTATCTAAAATATTATCAAGTGACAGTTCTTTTACTTTGTTAGTCAAACAAAGGTCATCGTCTTCATCTTCTTCTTCGTCAAATATAAGATTTTTTTCAATTCTATCTTTAAGAATTTTCAAAAATTCATTATCTGTAATAATATCATCATCAGTGCCAAATAGGTGAGTTTTTGTGATAGAGTCAAGTTTTACTGACAAATTGTCAGTCCTATATGGTAAAAGGAAATAAATTATTTCAGGGTTATTAAATAATTCATCAAGGTTAGATGTAACATTTTTTAAATTTAAATCTGTATCAAACGTAAACACCGCAGCAGTATCACCAAAATAAAATCTAACTGAATCACTACTCATTGAGTCACTCAGAAACTTTGCAATTTTCTCAACAAAAACTTCTTGGTTATCACTTTTACCAAACAAGAATAAGATGTACTTCATAATATATTTTTTGCTAATATAAACTAAATTACTGAGTTACAAAACTAATATTATCAATTTTTTTAATTCTAATGATATTATCCGACCAATTGGTTACTAATGGGTTGTGAGTTATTACAAAAATCTTTTCAAAATATTCTTTAATCTTTGTAAAGAATTCAGAAACCATATCTAAATTATCATTAGAAATCTTACCAAATACCTCATCAAATACAATGATATTTGGTTTTGGTAATGAACAAATTTTACTTAATACCGCTCTTAACGCTAATGAAGCAATAGTTCTTTCATATCCTGAACCTGAAACCATTAATTTTTCAACTTGTGTATTATTGTCAATCATAATGAACTCAACCTCATTCTTATCATTGATTCTAATTTCTAATCTAAAGTGTGAACTATCCTCTAACAATCTTTGTAATTCTGAATTTATCAAAGGCATCATTGTTTTCATAATCATTTTTGAGACACCATTCTTACCAAAGATTTCTAAATATATTTTGTATATTTTCTCTTTCTCGGATTCTTCTTTAATTTTTTCTATTAATTTTTTATTAGAATCAATTTTATCTTCAGAATTTTTAATTGTAAAATTATTTGTACTAATTTTATTTTCAACACCTCTTTTTTCAATATCAAGTTCATCTAATCTCATACCAGCCTTAATTAATTGAGATTCAATTTTGATGTTCTCAGAAATCTTATCTTGAATTTCTTGATACTTGATTAGTTTGTTATTTAAATTCTCAATTTTTAAATCAAAACTTTCAATACTCAATTCATACTTTTCTTTGATTAACTTATTTTTTTCATATTCATCAAATTCTTTTTTTAACTGAACAAAAGCCCGTTCTTTGACGCTAAAATCCGTCATTAACCCCTCAATTTGGGTTTTATGCATGATAAGTCCGTCAAGTTCAGCAATTCTTGATTGGGTAATAGATGCGTTCATTAATTCAATCCCACAATGTTCACATTTAATTCCATTACTTACTGAACTCTTTAACTTTTCAATCCCTGAAATGTTTGTCTCAACCTCAATTTTTTGTTTATAAGATTGTTGATATTCTTCTTTAACTTTATCGTGTTGGTCCTCATGGTAAAATTCAGTAGGTTCAACAACTTTAATTTCTTTAAGTTGATTTACAACATTAGATTTTTGTAAATTAATTGAACTTATTTCATTATTAACTTTATCAGGTTGTAATAAACTAATCTCTCTGTCAATATCAGTAAACTTACTCTTTAACAAATTATCACGATATTCTTGTCCCTTACCAATCCTATCAATAACATCGCTTAAAGTTTTTTCTAACTCTAAATTACCGTTCTTAAGATTATCAATTTTTTCAATGTTTTCCTGAATTTCATTTTTAAGTTGTTCACTGTTACACACATTAGACAACATTGATTTAGAAAAATCTGAATAAATTTCTTTAGCTGCCTCTTCTTTTTTCTTTAAAAAATCTAATCCCATAAACCTTGAAAGGACCTGTCCTCTTGCTGTAGGTTTGGAGTCAATTAAATCTTCTAAATTTGTAGCAGTTGTTAGAATAGTCATCAAGAAATCATCTTTAGAACCAATAGATGTTTTAATAAACGCTTCAGTTTCTCTACGTTGTTCTCCAGTAAAATTCTGTAAACTACCGTCCGACAATTTCTTAAAAAAGTCCAATTCAGTTTTAACATTCCAATCATTACCTTTTGAAAGTTTTCTTTCAATCTTTCTAACAATAATGTAATCTTCACCGTCAATCATGATTTCACCTTTAACAACTACCGAGTTTTTCTCAGTAAATCGGTTAAAGATTTCTTCAGCCTTTGTTGTTTTTGTTGTTTCATTGAAAAATAAGAACAATAATAAATCCACAGAAAGAACTGTCTTTCCACCAAAGTTAGGCGGATTAGATTCAACTACTGATATACCATCACATTTATCAAAATCAATTCTTTGATTTTCACCGTATGATAAGAAATTTGAAAACTCAATATTTTTAATAAACCATTTCTTAAATGGTGTTACTTCAGTTTGATTTAATATTAGTTTACTATCAACCGCATTGTCCAATTTAAAGATATCATCATACAAATCCTCATTTGACTTAGATTTGAGATAAGACTTAACTAACTCTAATTGGTAATTTTTATCTAAAATATTGAAGGAGATATCAACGTTATGTACCGTGTCATCATCAACAGTTTTAGTTTTAATAATTACGTTTACGTTAGTAGATTGATACTTTTTTTGGAAGTATTGTCTTACACTTTTAATTTTTTCTTGAGTAAAGTTTTCAGCAAAATCCTCCCACACAACTTGTATGTATGGGTTGTCAAGCTTACTCAAATCTAAGTCATGAGTCATATGTAAATAATTTAAAATTGGTGATGGATTAAACAAATCCATTATTAGACATTTTCAGAAATCTCAGTTGTTTCAGTTGTTTCAGTTTGTGCTGAAAGTTGATTCTTCATTTCCTCCAATTTTTCTTCCATTAACTTTGTGTATTGTTTTTGGAAATTTGTTTTTGCATTTGTTAAGTTAACGTTTCTTTTTTTAACTCGTGCTCTGTGGGCTTTATCACCACCTCTCTTTTTTGATACTGGCATATATATTTGGTTTTAAAATTAATCTATTTTAGCTGGTCGGTTTTCTTCAAACCATTCAATTATTGCGTTAATCGCCCAAACTGAACCTGATGCTAACATCCCGTCAAAAAATATAGACAAAATTTCGTTAGTATCAAATAATTGTTGGGTTGGTGAGAACAATACTAATGAGATAAAAAATCCAACCCACGCACTCATACACATAATACATGAGATTAAACCTGAGATGAACTTACCCAATCCATAAAAAATATTATTTTCATTACCACCCCATTTGTGAATGAAATTTCTTTGTTTATTAAAAATGGAACCATAAACTAAAATATTAGTCATTCCATACGCAATTAAAATCCAAGCTAAAGTACTCATATTACATTTTTTGATTTAAGTTGGAACCCTTTAAATAAAAAGCCGGTTGACTCATATTGGATTCCATTGTTTTTATTTTATTTTCTAATTCTTCAATTTTTTTTGTTTTATCAACAATTTCTAATCTTAATTTAACTAATGTTTCCTGTAACATTAAAGTTTTATCATTACTTTTTTCAACAGTCACCTCTTTAATTACTTCAACAATTTCAGGTTGTCTATTTTCCAACTGTTGTATTTTTAACAACAGTTCATTTATTTGTGTGTCGTCAGATACCTGAATGATTTTTTCAACTATCCTTTCCACAGGAACTTCCTTAACAACCTCTTGGATAACTACTCTGTCAACGGGTACTTCTTTAATTACCTCAACAATTTTTTCAATCTCTTTGATAACTTCAACAGGTATTTCCACAAGTTTTTCAACTATTACTTCTTTCTCGCCTGTTTCACCTAAAAGACCGTATCTTTTAATGTCAAACCCCTGTTTAAAACATTCCTGAATAAATTTATTAATATCTGTGATACCATTTATCATACAGAAATCATAAATTTCTTTGTTATTTTTTACTTCAACTGAATACATTTAAAAATTTGACAATTTTTCTGTACCATTAACTATATCATCAAATGATTTCATTTTAAATGATAGAAATGGTTTTGGATTATTTAAATCAACAAAATCATAAGTGTTGTTTACCACATCATAGATACCATACCCATGTTTTTTAATTGTCTCACCATAGTTTTGTTGTATGGTTGAACCAATCATATATGCCTTTTTACCACCAGGTATATTAAAGATTTGTCTCTTATGAATATCCCCACAAAAAACTAAATCACAACCATCAAATTTATCAGTTTCAAAACCTGTTTCAAACTTATAACCGATATCTGTAGTTAACCCTTGAACTGGTCCGTGAAATAACCCTATCTTTAGTTTATCTGATTTTTGGATATCAGGTGGGATGTTATGGTCAATCAATGAATAAACAACCCATTCAATATTCTCATCTTCATAAACACCACGATTTTTATAATAGACAATATTGTCATTTTGTAAGGAATCAATTATTGGTGTTAATGCGTCCAATCTTGACATATTGTTCTCAAGGAAATCGTGATTACCAATGATTAAAACTGTTTTAGTAATTTTAGAACATTCATTTAAAACCCATGAAACCATCTCAATTAACTCAGGAGTCATTTGGTTTTTAGAGTGTACTAAATCACCTGTGAATACTATTCTATCAGGTTTTAGTTCAACAAACTCATCTAACATATTCTGAACTATACTTCGGTAAAGTTCATGGTCTTTAAAAAGACGAATATGTAGGTCAGAAAAATGTACTACTTTATTTATCATTTACCAAACAAATCAAATTCTTCATCAACATGTCCACAATCATCACATCTGTATGTTGGGAAAGGGACTATTGTATCTTCACTATTTCCTGTTAATAATGCCGCCACTTTTTTAATTAGTACGACTTCTTTGAAGAACTTACTACCACATTCACTGCAAGTAACTGTAGGTTGTTGTTTCAAATCAATTTTGGGTCTTAAATCTAAATTATCCATATTATTTTTTATTAATTATAATAGTTTTATTTGATTAAATCAACAAGATTAATCTCATCTTCAGGTTTTGGTAATACCCAATTCTTTTTGTAATCTTCAATAACACCTTTACGAGCGTATCCATTAACACATGGTTTACCAGTATTATATTTTCCCAAAGCTTTCATCCAATTTTTAGTTTTTTTGTAATTTTCTGAAAGGATTTTCATTGAAATCATAACATTCAATTCCAAAGAATCTTTTAACTGTTGTTTAGTTACTTTAAACCCCGCATAGTGTGATGCGTATTGAGGCATGATTTGCATAGGACCGACAGCACCTGCTCTTGATGTTTTTTTATGAACATACAGAGTGTCGTGAGGACCTCTATATGTTGTCTCTAAATAAGCCACGTTGAATGCAATGTTAATAGGAACATTAAATGAATCCGAATAAAATGTTATAGATTCAAACATTCTTTCAGCGTAAGTTTTTTGTTTGACCGGCTCAGTGTTAGGTACTTCAAGGTTAAAAGAAGCATTAACTAAAAGTACCGAAAGAGAAGAAATTAATAACAAGTTAAACGTTTTCATAATATTTATTTTTTTAAGAATTTACCAATATCCATTTCCAAAACTGTGGTTAAAGTTTGTTTCGGTATACGAAACTCTTCATAATCACCATCATCCTTCAAAAGTACGACTATTCCCCCGTATATCCTAATTTTCTCATATTTAGTTCCCTCTAACATCTTTAAAATTAACTTACCGTATAGTGGTAGTTGTATATGATAGTGTCCCAAAGCGTTATTAGGTAGGTCATTGAATGGGAACTTCATTCGTTTAGTAAACTGATTTTCTTCAAAGTTTTTTTTCTTATTAGTTTTCCAGTCTGTAATAACTAAACCGAACTCATCACCATCTTTGTTAGGAATTAACCAAACTTTGTCAGGTTGTCCAGTATAACCTAAATCAGGATTACCTAAAACAATTTCAGTGTCTAATAATTCAGCACCTCTTTCAATCATTAACTTCAAATAATTTTTACCCGCAGAAATCATACTATCACCCTTTAGTATTTGAGTAAAGTCACAATCAAAAATTGGTTGTCTTACTTCTTTGTAGTCACCAAATAAATTAATTGTGTTTTGTTCCAAAAAGTAGTGAACCCGACTACCCATATTGGTTGAGTATGTACCAGCAGCCGCCCATTCTTCAATCAGTTGTTGTTTAACTACAGGGTCTCCTTTTGATTTCTTCTCAGCAATCTCATCTGTTGGGAATTCATCATAAAATAATTTCATGACTTTTGATACCGATGGAAAATCACTTTTAATTTCACCATCTTTATTTTTCATGAAATATTTGTGGTCTTCCTCAATAAAGGTCAACTCAAGTTCTTTTCTTTTATCTTCTAAGATTTCTCTTATTTCTGTTGCAATTTTTTTTAAATTCATCAGTCTTTAATTTCTATATAAAATTTATCTATTTGTCCCCTAAGGTCACAAACGTCTTTATCTTTTGGTAGTTTTATAATTTTAATTCTACCGTATAGTGAACCACCATTTAGTTCTCTATATATTTTAACCGCATTATCAAATGCGTCACCATCAAGAGCAAGAATAATATCTCCTTTAGCTTTTTCGTATATTGTCGTGAATAACAATTCACTTAAATGTTTACCCAACATTGGGATACTGTTGTCCAAGAAAAATCCGTCAAACACACCTTCAACTAAAAAAATATCTTTCTTCCAATCTACGATATGTTCATTGAATATTATTTTATCTTTTTCAGCTTCAGGGTTTTTATATTTAGCCCGACTGTTTGGGTCCCAACTACGAGCAATGTAATAATTGAGTTCATTCTTTTTGTCATACGATGGAACAATAATACGTCCTATGTGTGAACCATTATCACAAAATCCAATGTTATATTTCTCTATGATAGTATCATCAATACCTCTTGACTTCAAATAATTGTAAGCTTGTAACCTTACAGGATATCTTGGGTGTGAATCTTTGAATAAAGTAAAACTTTCAGGTAATACAAGTTTTTGTTTTTCTTTTTTTACTTCTTCATTTTTTTCGGGAGCAAAAACTTTATAAATCTTTATTTGTTTTTTATTACCATGTTTTTCAATTAATCGTCCTAAAGGCCCTTTCATCCCATTAGTATCACCACAACTCCAACATTTGAAAACGTGGTCAAAATAATTAACCTCTAAATTACCTTTGTTCCTTTCTTCGTCACAAACAGGACAATTAAAGGCAATTTGACCTTTAGATTGATAATGTTGTTTGTGTTTTCCAAATAATTCTGTAAGTAACTCAACAATTATTTCCTTTTCATCAGTCATAAACTATAAGATAAGATAAAATAATAAGTTTATCAACCTTCACAAGTTTTTGCTTGAACTTATATTTATCTAAAAAGAATAAAATGCCAACAGTTATTACTATAAATGGTCTAACGGGGACAAGTCCTTTTGATGTTTACTTATGTGACAATCCAATAACAACTTGTGTCTACATAGATACCATCTCGTCAACACCATATGATTTTAACGTCCCTTTACCTTTAGAATCTCAAGATGATTTTAATATAAAAGTTATAGATGATAATGGTTGTGAAATAATAACAATTTTAACACCATAATATGCCTTGTAGTAATTTTTATTGTATTTCAAATACCGAAATACCCAATGTTGATGATAACTATACTTTATCAGGAGTATATAATAGTTATGACTACTGGTTAGGTTCAACTTACGGATATTACATTTACTATGTTACAGGAACAAGTGAATATTGGTGTGTTTCATCTTCTTTAGGTGGTAGTTGTACACTATTTGGGGCTAGTCCTTGTATCTCAAGTTGTCCTGACATCTGTGATACATATTTTTCAGCAGGAGTATGCGTAACACCGACTCCAACACCGACAGTTAATTGTACGGTCTTAGATTTTACAGCAATTTTTGATTGTGAAATAACACCAAGCCCAACAGTTACACCTACAGTCACAACAACTCCAACAGTAACTCCAACTCCAAGTTCAACCAATTACTGTCCAAGTATTGGGATTGATGTTGAGATTACGGGTATAACCCCAACGGTTACTCCAACACCGACTCCAACACCGACAACTTCACCAGTTATAACTTATTATTGTAATTTTTCAGGTGATGTTAGTTTTATAACTGTTAATTCAATTATACAATGTCCTGGTAGTAAGAAATTCCAAGATTGTTATTCGGGAGAATTCTATTATACCACAAGTGAAGTTAATACACCGTCAGGTGATACATTAACTCAATTTATGATTTTTGAGTCATCCGTTGATGGAATATCTAGTTGTATTAGTTATGTTGGTAACACAACCAATACTATTGGTGTTAATAGTATTGTTTTAATTGATGGTCCTTTGGGGTATTCTAATTTAGGTGAGTGTTCATTATGTGTACCTGAAGTTTCTCAAACTCCAACAAACACACCAACGAACACACCAACACCTACGGTGACACCTACACCGACACCAAGTTTAGAACCGTTCTATTATTTATTTAGAAATTGTGATGATGTTAATCAATATATTGTTCAAACATTACCATCATTTTTACCACTTATTGGTCAATGTTTAGTTGATTTAAACACAAAATTATGTTGGGAATATATATCTCAAACTGTTTCATATCCAAGTTTATCACCATTTGATACTGTAACATATTTTGCAGGAAATTATTTCACAAATACAACAGGACTTGTTTATAATGGTTGTATTGATTGTAATAACAATGTTATCGCCAGTCAAACACCTACACCTACACCAACTGTTACACCAACCATTACACCAACACCAACCGTTACAACAACACCAACCGTTACTCCAACTATTACTCAAACACCAACAAATACACCAACTGTTACCCCTACAATATCGGTAACACCAACAGTAACCCCTACAATATCGGTAACACCAACAGTAACCCCTACAATTACAGTTACCCCAACAGTTACTAATACCCCAACAGTTACTCCAACAGTTACTAATACATTAACACCTACACCAACATCAACCCCCCCATGTTTAGACGATTGTTCAACATTTGTTGCATTTAGAGGTACAAGTGCAGGAGGTTCAGGATTTAGCGTTTATACTTATTTAAAATCAAGTAACACATTAACATTATTCTCCAATTTTTCATTGTTATATAGTGATATTGCGAATTCAACAGATAAATTATGGATGTTGAGAAGTGATGGTGTAACAATAGAAGAATATGACCTAACTCTTTGCCCCGGTACTATTGTACTGAATAGAATTATTACTTCTCCAGTTCTTTTAGGTTCACTTTTTTCAGTTTCTAATACAATTTTATATAGTACAAACACTGGAGTTAGTCCAAATAAAATTGTATCTTTAAACATTACGTCAACAACTGCGAGTGTTACAAATATTGCAACATTACCAGCAGGTTATTTAGCAAATAAAGATTTAATGGTTACAGATACAAGTGGTAAAATTATTGTATTAGTAGGAACTCCAAGTCCATCACCAACTCAAAGGGTATTACAATACAGTAGTGCGGGTGTTCTTGAATTTGATATAAATGTTACTTCAGGAATGCCAGGTAAAACTTTAACAGGTATTTTCGAACAATCCTCAAGGATTTATTTAGTTACTAATGATAACTCGGTTTACAAAATAGCGAATACTTCACCTTACGCCTTGTTACCACAATCATCAATGGTTGGTCCATTCGGTCCATTAGGTGCTAATTTTGGAGTATCACAAGCTAGATTAAAGATAGGACCATTCTGTATACCAACTAATTTTGTGTAATGCAAACGATAACATTAAATTCAATAACAGGATTAAACTTACCATACACAGTTTATGTTTGTGATGTTTTAGGTAACAATTGTACAGTTTTATCTACAGTAGTTTCAACAGTTCCACCAACATTCACTTTTGTATTACCACCACCATTTGATGTTATACCAGCAATTGGTATTAAAATAGTTACAAGTGATGGATGTGAGAGATTTGAGATATATAACTGTTATGTAACACCAACTCCAACACCTATACCGTTTATACCACCATATTTCCAAGTTTCAAATATTTTAGGTACAAATCCTTTATCTATGAAATTTAGAACATCACCTAATAGTAGTTTCAATATTGATTGGGGTGATACTTCAACTTTACCAGTTAATATTATTAACCCTCCATATCCACCAGGATTCGCAGATTATTCATATAATCATACTTATGGTTCAAGTGTGTATACTGCAACATGTGAAGATTTTCAAGTATCATCTTCTCTTTCAACCAACTATATTAGAGAAATTAATTTATACAACATTTCTGACATAATAGAAAACAGTTATACTTTTAGTGCATTTAGCGCAACAACACTAATAAGATTATCTGCTACAACTCTAACTGATTTTAGTTCTAGTTTACCAAACTCACTTGTTTGGTTTTATATCTATGGTGCAAATTCTCCAGGGTCTCAAAATTTCCAATTTAATCCGACAACAAATTTAGCATTACTACCAAGTTTTAAACAATTGTTAATTTGGAATACTGATATGTCAGGGCTTACCTACAATTTTTCAGGAAGTAGTTCATTTAGAACTCTAAATTTAGTAGCTAATAATAGCTTAACTAACTTAAATGTGACGGTACCAACTGGCCCAATATTTAATGAAATATACATTGTACTCAACACATCATTACCAATACTTAATATACCTAATAATTTATCTGGTTGTACAGGTCTTAAATTAATAAATGTTTTTTCTAATTCATCATTATCAGGTTGGACCTATACATTACCAGTATCTGCACAAATTGCCAATCTTGGTGGTAATAGAATCCGTAATTTTGACATTGATTTATCGGCAAATACGAATTTAACTACTTTAAATTTAAATAGTAATATTTTATTAAGTTCATTCACAAATAGTATATCGGCGTGTACATCATTAACAACATTAAGATTAGATAATAACAACTTAACGACATTACCACCAATATTCCCAAATAGTATCCAAACATTATTGTTGAATTTAAATGACATAACAGGTTATACAAGTAACTTCCCAACAAGTTGTGTTACTTTTAATATGAGTGACGGTGGTCCTTTACAGTATGTACCACAATGGTCAGTAGATTTAACGGGAGCAACGTCATTACAAACTTTCAGATTAGATAGTGTTAGTTTATCAGGATGGACAACACAATTCCCTCCATCAATTAAAACAATAAGTTTTAGACAAAATAAGTTAACAAACTTTGATTTTAATTATACTCAAGGAGCAACATCAATAGATTTATTCGTCAACGAATTAACTGGAACAACAAATCTTTCGGGACATACTTCTCTTGTAACTTTAGATATTAGTAATAATAATTTCATAAATAGTCCACAAATAATACAAGGTAACTTCCCATCAACTTTAAGAACATTTACTTCCACAGGTAGCCAAACATTAACAGGTTGGACATCAACATTCTCAGCAATGACTAATATGTTATCATTAGATTTTAGAAATACCAATCTTAAAACTGCGGCGGTAGATTATATTTTACAAGATGTTGCGACTATTGCGACGGCAAATACTTTGTACAATAAAACTTTATTGTTTACAGGAACTACATTCCCACAACCTGAATCACCGACAGGAGGTTTAACTAACCCATATTATTTATTACTTAAAAATTCTCCATACAATTGGAATATTACGGTAAAACCATAATATTTTTACCAAATATTTTCCTGATTCATAAAACCTAAAACACAGGTATAAGCATCAGTTTGGTCAAAATTTTCTTTCTTAAGAGTATTGTTTCTTGTGTATTGCCACTGAATTTGTGGTTCTTTTTTAGCAACTAAATCCCAAATTATTTGTTTCTTATCACAATCTTTTGGTAACCCACCAAATAAGACCATTTTATTTTTATCGTTCTTTTGAACTAATTCAGGAAACGCTAATTTTCTTGAGTTGTATGTTGAAATATATTCAGGTACAATACCCAAAACGTCATAGATTTGTTTGGTAATTAAAGTGTTAAATCTTAATAATGTTTGAATAGTATATACGTTATTACTATTCAATAATGGTTCCTCAATAATAACTTTAGTAATACCTAAATCTATATATTGTACTAATTTTGTTTTGAAAATTTCACTCTTCAGGATAAGTTCTTTAGTTTTGTTATCCTCTTTTGGTTTAGGAACAGGTGAAACATGAGTTAACTCTAATAATTCTTTTGTTTGTATATCAAATAATGCCCATCCTATTGTGCGAGTTGATACGTCTAATCCCAATACTTTCGGGCTTTCCTTTAATCTATTTTTACTCATTATATAATTTGATTATCCTTTTATAGGTAACAAGGTCACACCTATAGAATATTATTTTATATAAAATTCGTAAAGATGCTGAAATAGTAAAGCTATTTAAGTTAAAGAGATTAAAAATCAAACTTAACCAAAAACTGTTGTATACCTGTTCTTAAAATTGGTG
>Ga0209297_1000755_pt1 | contig 19880 bp, 15 predicted proteins | sample S_130805_MF_Meta_FD_187322 | JGI IMG/M metagenome (GOLD analysis project Ga0209297, IMG submission 187322) | Freshwater microbial communities from Lake Simoncouche, Canada to study carbon cycling - S_130805_MF_MetaG (SPAdes) (version 2) | ecosystem: Environmental > Aquatic > Freshwater > Lake ...
TAGTGAATAGACGGGTAATCGGAGAGAGAAAGTGCTCCCGACATTTTCAACGCTCCAAATTTTTACTTCGCCGCCGTGTTTAGATGCGACATGTTTAACAATTGATAGTCCGAGTCCAGTGCCACCTGTTTGGCGCGATCGTGCTGGATCGACTCGATAGAAGCGCTCAAAAATTCGATCTTGTTCTGCTTCAGAGATTCCAATTCCTTGATCCGTAACTGCGATATTAACCACCCCATTTTCTATCGTGGTAGAGATAGATACCTTTGTGTTCTCAGGTGAGTAATTAATAGCATTTTCAACTAGGTTATGGATAGCCATGATCAACTGGTCACGGTCGCCAAGAACAACTGCCGGGGTCGTCTCTGAGTAAGTGACAGTTATGTTTCTATTATCAGCAGCAATTTGACACTGATCAATTGCTTCGCGAACCATATATTCAACACCGACTTCTTGAGCAAGTTGTAAAGGGTCAGAGTCTTGAACCCGCGACAAATTAATAATCTCTTGAACTAAATCGGTTAAACGCTTCGCCTCTGACTGCATGCGGGTCGCAAATTTTACGACTGATTCAGGATCATCCTTTGCACCCAATACAGCTTCACTCAACAGTGACAGCGCACCAATCGGGGTTTTTAATTCATGTGAAATATTGGCAACGAAATCGCGTCGAACATCATGGACGCGTTGGGCCTCGCTCTCATCACTGATGAGAACAAGAACGAGATCATCCTTTGTTAATGGCAGAACTTTCACTGTGAGTTCATGTTTTCCTTCACCAATAGGGCCTCGAGGAAAATCAATCTTTCCTACTTGCTGACTATGGGTACGCCGCACAACTCGAATCGTCGCCAAAAGCTCTGAACTTTGAATTCGCTCATCTTTGAGAACTCCCAGGGTTTCGATGCCAGGGGTGATAAAAAGCGGGATTTCGCCAGGGGCTAAAATCATGGAATCGCCATCTAAGAGGCTCAGTGTTTCTAGAAGCATTTCAGGCAGAGCTCTGGGATCTGAGGCCTCTAAGTCCCTGCGCAAGAACTTCATGTCGCCACTCTATAGGCACAAATCGCCAGTTTACCTTCCGTTCACCTAAGCATTGCTCTCTATTCATCACCTCCACATAGGTTTTGCCGCATGGCCCTTATTAGATCAGTTTTCCAAGACGAGCTCGATAGCGTCTCTCAATCCCTCGTTGACCTTACCGAGATGGTATCGACTTCAATGTCAAAGGCGACTTCAGCAATTCTGAACTGCGATTTAAAACTTGCCGAGGAGATCATCGCAAATGATGAAAAGATCGATGAGTACCAACATGAGATTGATAACCGCATCATTGACATTATCGCTCGTCAGCAACCCGTTGCATCGGATTTGCGCGCGCTCGTTACCGCGCTACGCATGGGCTCGGATTTGGAGCGTATGGGCGATCTCGCACACCATGTCGCCAAACTCGCAAGACTTCGCCACCCAGCTTGCGCAATCCCACCAGAGTTAATTGAAATTGTTACTGAAAAAGGTCGGGTAGCCGTAGCGCTAACGGTTAAGACTGGCGTAGTTATTGCAACGAGAAATACCGAAATGGCGTTAGAGGTTGAGCGCGACGATGATGAGATGGATGCGTTGCATCGTCAGCTCATCAGCCATCTGATTGAGCCTAACTGGCAGCACGGTATTGAAACGGCAATTGATTTAACTTTGCTGGGTCGCTATTACGAACGATATGCCGATCATGCGGTTTCTATTTCGCGTCGGGTGTATTTCCTTGTGACTGGAAAGTACGCCTCGTAAATGTCAGTTCAAGAGTTAGTAATTCCATCACCTCGTGACATCACAACTGAGCCACGTCGATCCGACAAAGTATTTCGAGGTGTCGTCACTGGTGGCGGTCTCTCCTCACTTCTATTACTTGGGCTAATCGCACTATTCCTCGGCTATCGAGGTTTTGAAGTGATACGTCAAGAGGGTTTGGGTTTTATTACTCACTCTGATTGGTCGATTTCAACAGATGATGCCGGCAATGTGATTGAAAGCCACTTTGGCTTAGCCGCGATGCTCGTTGGAACGATTCTCTGTTCTCTGATTGCAGTAGTAATTGCGCTTCCAATTTCAGTATTGAGCGCACTTTTCCTCAATTTTTACGCACCTGGTTGGCTCAAGAAGATCTTGGTGACGGTTATCGACATGATGGCGGCATTTCCATCGATCCTCTTTGGCATTTGGGGCTTTCTAGTTCTCATGCCGAGCGTTGAGTACTGGGCCAAACTTTTGCATCGCTATCTTGGATTTATTCCGGCCTTTGATATGCAAGTTCCAGTCTTTACTCGCTCCCCATTTGTTGCAGGCGTTGTGCTTGCAATAATGATTATCCCGATTATTACCTCAGTATCCCGCGAGATTTTTTCTCAGGCACCTCTTGATCGTATTCAAGCCGCTTATGCACTTGGTGCAACGAGATGGGCGATGATTAAAGCCGTTGTTATTCCACACGGTCGCAGTGGAGTAATTGGTGGAGCGATGCTCGGCCTTGGACGTGCGATGGGAGAGACGGTCGCCGTATTTACTGTTTTGAACATCGTCTTCCAGGTTAATTGGCAGATGTTGCTCGGTGCCGGCGGAAACGTTGCCTCCCTTATTATTCTAAAATTTGGAGATGCAAGTCCATATGAAATTAAAGCTCTAATGGCCGCGGGTTTAGTTCTCTTCTTGCTAACTCTGATAGTTAATGGGATGGCTAATTTAATTGTTAAGACAACTGGAAAGTCGGGACGATGAGCACGGTGATTACGGCAGTTCCGACAAAGCCTTGGAAAGCATCAAAACGTGATAGAGCAACGGATTTTTCAATCTTCCTAATTTCGATTATCTCCTCATATGCAGTTGTAGCTATAACGCCTATGAAAGGAAAGCTTGCATATTTTGCAATCTTCTTTATTGCTTACGCTCTATTAACCTCGGTTTTCAAAGGGACACAACGCGGCAACGCAGCGGCAAAAGATGCACTAGTAAACTCACTTGTTGCAATCGGTGCGATAGTCACGGTTATACCGGCGGCTAGTATCTTGGCAACGGTTCTTCAAAAAGGCTTGCCAGGCATCAGTTTTGGCCTCTTTACCCATGACATGGCGCTGGCAACACCCACAGACCCACTCAATAATGGTGGACTCTTACATGCAATCACTGGAACACTCACACTAGTTTTAATAGCACTCATCATGAGTGTCCCCATTGGAATTTTGACTGCGCTTTATTTAACCGAGATTAAGGGTCGCTTTACAGGGCCAATTCGCTTTCTTGTTCAAGCAATGAGTGGTGTTCCTTCGATCGTAGCCGGTCTATTTATCCTTTCATCGGTTTTGTATCCGATTACAAAGGCCTACTCGGGATTGATGGGCTCTCTTGCCTTAACAATTTTGATGATTCCAACGATTGCGCGCACATCTGAAGAAGTTCTCAATCTAATTCCAAATGAACTTCGTGAGGCCGGTACTGCTTTAGGTGGTACGCAATGGAGAACGGTTGCAATGATTGTTCTTCCAGCGGCCAAGAGCGGATTGGTAACGGCGATCATTCTGGGCGTTGCACGTATTGCAGGAGAGACGGCTCCAATTCTCTTACTCACTGGTGGAGGCGACAAAGTAAATCCAAATGCATTTAACGGGCCAATGGGATCCTTGCCGTACTACATCTGGAAATCATTTAACGCTGGCTCACCTGAAGCACTTACACGTGCTTGGGCCGGCCTTTTAGTTCTTGTCGGTTTAGTTCTGATTCTCTTCACTTCCGCCCGTTACTTAGGATCTAGAAAGAGTTCCAAATGACATCATCAGAGAATAGCGAAAAGGACACAATGGATACGACCGTTAAACCAAGTTCATTAGCAGATGTAGCCAACGCTAAAACGATCAAAGCACCCGGCACACGGGCAATGGGTACAGGCCTTGAAACACGGGGCGTTCATGCCTGGTTTGGTAAGCACCACGCACTGTCTAATATTTCACTTGATTTCGCAGCCGGCACAGTAACCGCCCTCATCGGTCCCTCTGGCTGTGGAAAATCAACGTTTATTCGCACCATAAACCGCATGCACGAGTTTATTCCAGGGGCTGCGATGGCTGGCGAAGTCCTTCTAGATGGTAAAGATGTCTACGCTCCAGGAACGGATGTTACAAAGATTCGCTTACAAATCGGAATGGTCTTTCAAAAACCAAACCCATTTCCTTCGATGACAATTGGCGAAAATGTTTTATCAGGGCTCAAGCTCGCACAGCTAAAAGTTGCGAATAAAGATGACTTACTCGAAGAGAGTCTAGAACGTGCAGGTTTATGGAGTGAAGTTAAAGATCGCTTAAGCGCCCATGGCGGATCGCTCTCAGGTGGTCAGCAACAGCGCTTATGTATCGCGCGCGCCCTGGCGGTTCGCCCTCAGGTTCTTTTGATGGATGAGCCATGTTCTGCCCTTGACCCTGGTTCAACGCTTCGAATTGAAGAGACGATTCGTCATTTATCGGACACAATGACAATCATCATCGTTACTCACAATATGCAACAAGCGGCACGAGTCTCTGACTACACCGCCTTTTTCTTATCCGATGGTGGCCCTGGCCAGATGATCGAAGTCGCACCCACAAGTGAGATCTTCTCTCGCCCGCAAGACCAGCGAACCGAGAACTATGTGACAGGTCGTTTTGGATAAGCATTTACCTGCTGTTCATCTAAACGATGGGCTGCGTTTATCCATCTAAGGGCCTTCGTTCATTTCGAAAACATATCTTTTCCCTGTAGTTAATGCCAATACCTAAAAAGGGGATATAAATTGAGAATTTCAAAGATTGCGAAGGTTGCAGCACTTGCACTCGCATTTGGTTTAGTTGCAGGAACTCCTGCATATGCAGTTGATTTACAGGGCTCTGGAGCATCATTCCCAGCTCTTCTCATCGAAGGTTGCAAGGCTGGCTTTGCAGCAAGCAACTCAGGTGCAAATACTTATGTTTATGCTTCATCTTCATCAGGCACAGGACAGGCCAACTCAGATAAGTCAATCGGAGATTTCTGGATGTCAGACGGTGCTTACACAGCTGCGACCAAGCGCTCAACTCTTATTCACGTACCACTAGTTGCAGCACCTATCGCAATTTTGCACAACTTGCCTTCAAAGACAACATTGCAGCTATCAGCTGCAACAATCGCTGGTATCTTCGGCGGAACAATTACTCGTTGGAATGATCCAGCAATTGCAGCAGATAACAACCGTTCAACAACAAAGACTGTTTATAAGTTAGATGCCAACGGAAACCCAAAGAAAGATGCAAAGGGAAATCCAGTTGTTCTCCGTACACAGATCATTTCTGGTCACTACACACTTCCAAACCAGCCAATCAAAGTTATCTACCGCTCTGATTCATCTGGAACATCTGAAAACTTCACAAACTTCATGAACAAGTCTGCTCCAACTGTTTGGACTAAGGCTAAGGGTAAGGTTTTCAAGGATGGCTTCCCAGGAGACATCAACGCAATTGCTAACTTAGGTCGCGTAGTTGGTGCTGCATCATCAACTGGCGTAGCACAGCTTGCTGGTAAGACTCCTTACTCAATCACTTACGCTGAAGTTAACTACGCAGAGGCTAACAAGCTCAAGCTTGCAAACATCATTAACCCAGCTGGTTCATCAGTTGCTCCAGATTCAACTGGCGTAGGTGCATTCCTTGCATCTGCTACACAGGATGCAAACGGATTCCTAAGTTATGACTATGCAACTAAGGAAAAGGGCGCTTACACACTTGGTATCGTCTCTTACCTACTTGCAGACACTGCCTATCCATCAAAGACAACTGCAGCAGCAGTTAAGGCATACGCCACTTACGTCTTGAGCACTAAGTGCTCAAAGGATGTCGGCGGAGCACTTGGATTCTCAGTAATCGATGGTGCACTTCTAGCTAAGTCTCTTGCTCAGGTAGCAAAGATCGGCTAACACTTTCCTATTCGAGGGAAATAGACGCCCACTTGCAGCGATGCAGGTGGGCGTTTTCTCGTTCCCGCGTTATATTTAACGCATGCAGATTAATTTGGAAAAAAAGTCGGGGCTGCTTCTTGGCATCATCGCCGGTTTACTAGTCATTATCGTCGTGCTCTTGGTTGATAAAGTTGAAGATGATGGCAACATGGTTGAAACACATATTGGCCAAGTACAAATCGGCAGCTAGTTTCTGCCGCTAGTTAGGTAAATGGAATCTGCTCCAGTTGACTCTGGTAAGCAAGACAACTGAAGCGATCATTACAAGTTGAAGAATGATTCCCCAGATAGAAGTGAACTCTTTTGTAATCAAGTCACCAATTCCGTCGGCTTTGAGATGCGAGGCGCCGGCAACGTAAATTGAATAGGAAATTATTCTCCCGGAAAAGAATGCAATTGTTAATGGAAGTAGTGGAGCACCTATTAAACCCGCAGCTTCAAAGAGTTGAGCCGAAGGCAGTGGTGAAACAATGAAGAAGATCAGTAACGCCACTTTCCGCCCTAATTTTTCCTCTAAAGCCTTCTTGGCATTTTGCAGATTTTGAAGTGCATTTCCCTTAATTTTGTATCGAAGTAATCGCGTAAGACGAGCCAAGTTATATCTACCTGTGCCGGCACAGATAGCTCCTACGATCACAATAAGCCACGGTGGTAGATCTGAATTTAGTGCAAAGAAAACTAAAACTGTCCATGTTGGTGGCGCAAAGGCTGGGGCGAGATTAAAAAGCAATACAACGACGGCTAAGTAGGCAAGGGATTCCATCTACTAAACCACAAATACTTGGGCGCTCTTTGGAATTATCGCCTTCCAACCCAGCTCATTAGTTAAACGATTGCGCATAGCTAACTGTGAATCGGCCTCTCCATGGACAACGAAGGCGCTCTTAGGCTTGGAAATACCCTTAAGCCATCCGATGAGTTCATCAGAGTCGGCATGTACTGAAAAACTTTCTACCTTAACGATATGTGCGTGCACCGGGATCCACTCCCCGTGGATTTTGACCTCGCGTGCGCCCTCTTCTAGCAACCGCCCCCGTGTGCCGGCCGCCTGGAATCCAACCAAGATGACGGTGTTAGCGGCATCGGGTAAGAGATTTTTTAAATGATGTACAACTCGACCACCCGATGACATTCCACTTGCTGCAACAAGAATGCCTAAACCTTCTATTTCTTTTAGAGACTTTGATTCGTCTGTTGACTTTAACTGCTTGAGAGCACCTGCATCGAATGGATCCTGATTTTCCCAACGCTGGCTAACCCCGGGTCGAATCTCCGAGCTATTTTTGGCAATCGCATCTCTGTAATACTCAAGGGCTGCAATTGCCATAGGTGAATCTACATAGATTGGAACAGAAGGAATCTTCCTCTCTTCAATGAGGGCTCGAAGTGCCATTAAAATTACTTCAGTTCGGTCAACTGCAAATGCTGGAATCAAAATCTTGCCACCCCTAGCAAGGCCAGCGTTAATCTCATCGGCAAAACTCTCGGGCGATGTGTCGTGTACGCGATCCCCATATGTCGACTCTGTTATCACCACATCGATTCCAGTTGCTGGGGGAGCATCCGGAATAGATAGAAGTGGATGGTTATCGCGCCCTAAATCACTCGTGAAGAGAAGTTTCTTGCCTGCTGCATCCAAAACGATGAAGCTAGATCCGAGAATATGCCCAGATGGGAAAAATGTAACCGAAATATCCTCGCTTAGTTGAACGGATTTTCTGAATTCGTGCTCCTTGAAGAGCTCCAATGTGGCGGCAACATCCTCAGAACCATACAAAGGTTTTGGATTTAGGTGTTCGGAGTACTTTTTTTCCGCCGCATATTTCGCATCCATTTCTTGCAGGTGCGCTGAGTCCCTCAAAATTATTGTTGCCAACTCTTTGGTGTAATGAGTTGAGTGAATTGGCTTTTTATAACCCTCTCGAATTAAGAGAGGTAAATATCCGCAATGGTCTAAATGTGCATGCGTTAAAACCACGGCATCAATAGTTGAAACATCAACCGGGAATGGCTCCCAGTTTTTCTTTCGGATTTCTTTAGTACCTTGAAACATTCCACAATCGACGAGAACTTTGCTTCTTCCAGTGGTTACTAAGAATCGGCTACCTGTAACTGTTTCAGTAGCCCCGAGGAATGTGATTGTAACTTCACTCATAGATTAAAGCCTATCCCTTACCTAATGAAGTAATCTATGCATATGAGGGCAAGAACGTTTAATGGAGGGCTACTCCTCATAACCTCGCTGGGATTACTAATTGGTTTCATAAATGAATCTGTGTGGGAAATTACAATTGGTTTTGGATTACTTCCAGCCCTGTTCTGGGTATTAAATGATCTTAGAAAGAAGACTTTAAGCTCTGATGTTTTGGCAGTTCTATCTTTACTTGGAACTTTACTGACAGATGAATTCTTTGCCGGCGCGGTTATCACGCTTATGTTAGCTACAGGTCGAGTTCTAGAGGGTTGGGCTGAGGGTCAAGCAGAGCGGCAACTCAAAGCCTTACTTGCGCGAATTCCACAACAAACGCGCAGATTTTCATCCGACGGAGTTCTAGAAGATATCGAAGTGGATGCGATCCAAATTGGAGATAGATTATTAGTACGTGCTGGTGAAGTTACGCCTGCTGATGGAAATTTATTATCTGCAGCGACCCTTGATGAGTCGGCACTCACCGGTGAACCACTTCCAGTATCTAGACGATCCGGAGAGTTAATTCTTAGTGGAGTAGTAAACGCCGGAGATGCATTTGAATATCTGGCGACTAACACTGCCGAACTAAGTACTTACGCTGGCATCATTAAATTGGTTCAATCCGCACAGACAAGAACCTCACCTGGTGTTCGAATTGCAGCTAAGTGGGCCCTGGCCTTTATTCCTATCGCTGTGCTCATGGCAGCTATTGCGTGGGCGCTCACCGGAGAATCAAGCCGCGCAGTTGCCGTATTAGTTGCCGCCACACCTTGTCCACTAATTCTCGCAGTTCCAATCGCGGTGGTTTCTGGACTTTCAAAGGCGGCAAAGCATGGCGCGGTAATTAAAGGCGGAGCAATTCTTGAAGCACTTGGACGGGCCGAGGTTGTTCTATTGGACAAGACGGGAACCATTACGCATGGCGGGCCTGTAATTGGAGATATTGTCGTTGCTAGCAATTCACGAATAGATGATGTTTTAACTCTTGCCGCATCTGTCGATCAATACAGCCAGAACATTGTGGCAAAGGCTCTCGTGATTGCTGCAAAAGAAAAAGGATTTACACTTCTGCCAGTAAGTAATGTCAAAGAAGTCCCCGGTCATCACATCACTGGATTTGTAGATGGACATGAAATTACGGTGGGACAACTGACGCAAGAAGCGCCGGCTTGGTTAGATTTGCTACATCCCTTAGTGGTTGCCGTTACCAAAGATCGACACCTCATTGGTGCCATTGGTTTAAGCGACCCGCTGCGACCAGAATCAAAGGGTGTCATCGCCCAGCTTCGCCAAGCGGGAGTTAAACAGATTGTTTTAATTACTGGCGATCGAGATTCAACGGCTCAAGAAGTTGCCGCTTCAGTTGGAATCACGCAGGTCTATTCGCATGTAAGCGCGCAAGGTAAGTTAGATATCACCGAAGAGTTTATGAGAAATGCGAATGGAAGCGTCATTGTTGTTGGAGATGGAATAAACGACGCACCTGCATTGGCGTTGGCGCACGTGGGCGTCGCCATGGGTGCGCGCGGTGCAACGGCGGCAAGTGAGGCCGCCGATGTTGTCATTGTTGAGGACTCTATTGAGCATCTTTCACAAGCTATCGAGATTGCTCAAACATCTCGAAGCAAGGCGTTGCAAGCGGCAGGTCTTGGAATGTCTCTCTCATTTCTTGTCATGGTCGCGGGGGCTCTTGGCTTGGCAACGGCTAGTGAAGGCGCGCTGGCCCAAGAGCTCATTGATGTTGTTGCAATCTTGTGGGCTTTAACGGCGCTGAAAGATAAATAGCCCCACACGCTCACCCCCTTTGGGGTGATTTAAAGTTGAAAAAGATGAGGGGATAGCCCACCCTTGAGCCATGAGAACAGAGCAAACCAGCAGCCAAGGGGTGAGACTTCAGCGCTCGCGTCCGCCGGCAATCTCACCCTCATTTCTCTCACGCAAAGAGTTATTTTCGCTCTTTGAGGATCAAACTCCTGGGGCAACCCTAGTCGTGGCTCCTGCAGGTTATGGCAAAACGACGCTGGTCTCTGAATGGGTCCAAGCAAGTGCGCGACCAACAATTTGGTATACGGCAGATATCAACGACTCATTCGAAGATTTTAAAGAGCACCTCATCGATGCAATTGAAGAGTTCATTCCGAACTGGAAATCACTAAGCAGGAAGACAGATCCATTAAGTGGAACAAGTTCAATCAAAGATCTAGTAAAAATAGTGGGTGCTTATCCTGGTCAAGTCAATTTTGTTATTGATTTTGCCCGTGGCACGCATGAAGGAATCTTGCCATTTCGCCAGCTGCTCATTGATGCAGTTCCCGATAACGTGCACATAGTTATCATCCGACGTACAACATTAGATACAAGTTTATCTCGCTATGCCTCTTTAGGTAATTTAACTCTAATCACAAGTACGGATTTAAAGTTTTCAAATTCGGAGCTGGCTGCAGTTGCATCGATAAATAATGTAAATTTGAATAAGAATGGAAATGCGGCGGAGTTAAATCTGTGTAATGGCTGGCCGGCGGCGGTTCAGCTGATGTGTAGAAACATTGGCAAAGGCAATGCTCATAGTAAGTTTGCTGATGCGATAACTGCGAATGTAAACCCGTTGAATGTTTTAGCTTTAGATGCTTATAACACCTTGAGCGAAAATCTTCGCAATATGATTCTTAAATTATCTTTAGTAGAAGAGTTTGATGCTGAAATCGCCTCGCTAATATTAGGCAAAGAGTATTCAGAATCTTTCATAAATAAATTGGTAACAGATGGACTCTTTTTAACTGCGTCAACAACAAGGAATCGTACATTTAGATTTAACCCTCTCGTATATGAGGCTTTGACTCAGATTCCTCAGAATGACGTAGAGATTGCAAAGACGACCCATTCACTTTTGGCAGCACACTTCTTAGAACACGATGAACCCTCCAAGGCGTTGGACCATGCCTTTGCATCGGGAGACAAAGAGTTTTTTGGAGAGTTGTTTAGGTCAAATGTGCGAGAAATGGCCGATATTGGACGGGGCGATTTACTCATAAAGTGGTCCCACTTCGCTGGAGATGACTCTGCGCATGGAGAGCTCATGCGCAAAACAATCAAAGTGATTGGTCATCTGGTGAATGCAGATTTCCTTAAGGCAGAGGCGATGGCCGCCGAACTTGAGTCTCTTACACAGGCCAGCGCCGAGAACTCATTTATAAACAAGTTGTGCGCGATGGTGCGCTCGCATGTTTACTTTGCTCGTGGGGACTTCTCTCGGGCAGTGGAGTCTTTTGATAATGCGGTTTTTAGCCCGGATCAGAGCCCATCATCGCTGCAAAGCGGGGAACACGTTGCTTTATTGCGTCTTGCTGCAGGTAACGCCTTTCTCCACGATGATTTTGAGGAGCTACGTAGGTGCTATGAAAATGCGAAAGAACTTGTAGCAATAAATATCTCACCCAACTCTGCGTACTACCTCAACTGTATTAATGCAATGCTCCTGTACTCAGAAGGCCAATACTTCCAAGCCGCTGAGGTTGCCAGAATCGTCAGAGCGCAAGCACAGGAGAATAACTACAGGACTTTTTTGGCTCCACTGGACATGTTGATGGTTACAGCACGTTGTTTGTTGGAGGCATCAAGGCTTGATGAAGCTATCCAGACCTGCAAATTAATCATGGATTTAGCACGCGAGTTGGAGATTTGGCCGTGGTACTTCATGGCAGAAGGAACAATTATTAGAATTCAGATTAGTCAAGGCCAGCACTCCCAGGCCTTTGATGCGATTTCAAGGCAGCGTGACGCATTGAAGAGCTTCTCACTTAGGAATGAGCTAAGTTGGTTAGTTGACATGAGCGAGATTTATTTAAAGGCAGCCCTCAAAGATGAGTCCCGCGTCGAAGAGTTGGCGAATCGGATGCCACAAATTGAGTTGGTCAGGCAGATTCAATTGGGCTATAAGTTCATTCGAGATCCTAAAAAGACATTAATCTTAATTTCCTCTATGCCAGAAGTAACTGCCCGAGAGAAGATTCAAAAATGGCTTGTCGAAGCTAATGCAAACAGTGGCCATGAAAAGTTAGCGTCCGCATCACTCTCCAAAGCACTTGAGCTTGGAGCTGAATGCGGCTATCACGAGTATTTTTTGCGCCAAATCCATCTTTATCCGCTCATAATTAAAGCTGCCGCCAATAAACCGACTATTTATCTGGAAAATCTCGCAAAAGATATGAGCGATCGGATAAACATGATCACTCATTCATCCGGTGAGCTAGAAGAGAAACTCACAAACCGAGAGTTAGAGATACTCAAGCACCTCAACAGCGGCAATGCAATTAGCTCAATAGCGAAATCTCTACATATTTCACAGAACACAATGAAGACGCACCTTCGCAATACCTATCGTAAGTTGGATGCCGATGGCCGTCATAGCGCCGTCGATAAAGCTAAGAAGCTCCTACTCATTTAAGTTACTAAGGCCTAGGCTGGATAGATATAACCCCTCATTCAACCCCACCGGCCTTCTTTTATTACGAACATCGTTATGAATTACACGCTCAAATATGCCTCGTTCCTCTTGCGCTCAAGCTGGCAATTCAGGCAGAATCCTTCCACCAAAGGCGCTGGTGTGGGGTAGGTCGACTCTCCACATTGAGCCTTAACTAACCCTCGAGGAGAACAAATGAAACTAACACGCGGTGCAAAATTTGCACTTGCAGTAGTTGCTTCAAGTGCGTTGGCAGTATCACTACTGACTCCGGCACAGGCGGCAACCCAATCAACGGTGACACTTATCTCGTCTGCCGATATCTCATCATTAAACTCAGGAACGCAAAGCGGAAACACTAGTTATAACGCCGTTGTAGGTTCGTTAACCGGTATGGGATTCACATACTACGATTCTGATGCGAATCTGGTTATGAATACTAAGTTCGGAACAATGAAGGTTATTAAGAACTCGCCTAAGGATTTCCAGATCCGCTACACGGTTGCTAGCGGACAACAGTGGTCTGATGGAACCCCAATTGACGCTGTGGATCTACTTGTATCCCACATTGTTCAAGCAGATAAATACTCGAAAGAGGCAGGACTCGGAGATCCAACTGACAATAAGGCGACACCACTTTTCGACAGCGTTAGCTACTCAAGTACATATGGAGAGCATGTTGTTGGAGTGCCAAAAGTTAGCTCTGATCGAATGAGCTTAACTGTTGCCTTCGACAAGCCGCTTCCAGATTGGGAGTTGCTAGCACCAGGACCTACTCCAGTGCATGCGCTGACACTTATGGCTGACGGCAAAAAGGGTTTGCAGTCTCTATCAGTAAATATGGCTGCGAAGAACAAGTTCAAGAACTGGTTCCTATTAAAGAGCCCTAAACTTGCATCAGTCGGTAAAATTTGGAGCACGGGTTATGATCTAACAAAGATTGATGCTTCAACTAATCCTTTACTTCTCATTAGTAACGGTGGATTCATTGTCTCTAAGTTCACCTTCGGTGACTCAATGACTTTGGTTAGAAATTCAAAGTACTCATCAGGTCCAGCAATGGCCACGGTGAACCCAGTCAACACTGTTGTAATTAAAATTATCAAGGACAACACAGCGATGGTACAAGCCCTTCGCAATGGTGATGTTGATGTTTATTACAACACTCTGCCAACAGCAAACGACAAGCTTGTGCTTGAGGCACTGCCAAATGCAACTGTTGTGACAAAGGTAGGCGGAAACTATTCACACCTTGATCTTCGAGTTGGCGCTTTCACTGGAGGAGCTCCTTACACGGGCATTTTCGCTGGAAACACTGAACGTGCGAAGGATCTTCGTAAAGCATTCTTGCTTGCAACTCCTCGTCAACAAATGGTTGATACTCTCATCAAGCCAGTAAAGTCAGATGCCACTACTTTGGATACTCAATTCACGTTCCAAGGAACTTCTGAATACAAAGCGATTGTGAGCGCATCCGGTGTTAGTGAATATACTCAAGGCACTCAAGCAGATCGCACCGCCAAGGCCTTAGCACTCGTTAAGAAGTACTATCCAAATGCTTCTGCAGACAATCCACTAGCGCCAGTTAATTTCGTTCACGCAAATACTACGTTACGAAATAACCTAGCTAAATTAATCATTGCTGAAGCTAAAAAAGCTGGCTTCGATGTTAAAGACAACGCAAGTGCAGATCTTTTTGGTACAAAAGACAATCAGAACTCTAAGTTCGATGTCACTATGTACGGCTTTGGATTGAACTCAATTAGTCAGGCTAATTCAACAGCAATCTACAAGTCCGACGGTGGAAACAACGTCTGGGGTTGGAATGATCCAGCTGTTGACGCACTCATGAAGAGCCTTGAAGGTGACATTCTTACCGCCAAAGAGGCAACTGCAAAGCGCTTAGCTGCTGACAAACTAATCATCGCTAATGCTTGGGGACTTCCTCTCTATGCAAACCCAACGATCGCTGCATTTAGCAAGGAGCTAAAGGGCATTGATCCTGCACCGATTGGTGCAAACATCACTTGGAACTTCTTCGAGTGGTCATTCAAGTAAAAAGTAACTATCAGCAGTAGAAAAGAAAGCCGGGTGTGCCCCTTAGGAGGGGCACACCCGGATTTCTGTTGATGTTACGATACGTCAACTCCATTTCATTATTGAAATGCAGTTAATACATTTACGACAGAGCCGAAGGCAGGATAATTAATTGTTAGCATATATATCACGTCGCTTCGGCATGATGCTAGTCGTTGTATTTGGATCAAGTTTTTTTGCATACAACCTTCAGGCTTACTCCTCAGACCCGCTCTCCGCCTTTGGTGAGAGCACTGAGATAAATAAGAATTTTCTTATTGCAAAAATGATTAGAGATTTACAGTTAGATGTGCCTCCTCCGATTAGATACTTCTCTTGGTTGCGTGGCATTTTAGGCGGCCTTTGGGGACATCTGGACTTGGGTTTAACTCGTTCTAACATTGAAGTTTCTGAGATGATCGGCCAAGCGATCCCAGTAACAGTAAGACTTGTTATCACTTCAACTTTCCTGGCGATTATTCTTGGTGTTAGCGTGGGAATGATAACGGCCATGCGACAGTACAGTCGTTTTGATTATGTAATGACATTTATTTCATTCCTGTTGTTCTCATTACCAATCTTTTGGGTTGCAGTACTCCTCAAGGAGTTCATGGCGATCCAGTTCAATGATTTTCTTGAAGATCCTGTTATTCCGCCGCCAGTTATTGTGGTCGCCGCATTGATCTTTGGACTAGTGATTGCAGGCTTTGTTGGCGGAACGAGATCAAACTTTTTCTCATTGATGGCAGGCGCGTCAGTATTTGCAGGAGCTGTGCTCATCTTCTTGAGTGCAACTAGGTGGTTCCTGGAGCCATCGCTCGGAATCTTTGGTGTCTTTTTCCTTGCCTTAACAAGTGCAGCGCTTGTGATTCAACTAATTTCTGGACTTGAAAACAGAAAGGGCGTGCAGGCAGGGTTCGGTACTGCGATTGCGGTGGCCATTCTTTACTACCCATTGCAGATTCTCATGTCGGCTAATGCATCTTTCCTCAACATTCTTGCAGTATTTGCGGTGACGATATCGGCAGGAGCGGCAATCGGTTTTGCAATCAGTCCTATAGATCGACGCGTCTATATTAGAATCGGAGTTTTCACTGCACTAATTGCAACTTTCCCGATTATTGTAGATAGGTTTTTGAGAGAATTTGAGCAATATATGAACTCCGATGCAATCGGGGGGAGACCAGTCCCAACGTTGGGTCAAGGAAACGACATGCTTGCTCCTGAACAAATGTCGAACTATTGGATATCGGGCTTAGATACTGCACTTCACCTAGTATTACCAACAATTGCATTGACCTTAATTTCATTTGCAGGATATGTCAGATTCTCCCGAGGAAGCCTTCTAGAGGTTTTAAATATGGATTACATTCGAACTGCTCGCGCGAAAGGTTTAAGTGAGCGAACAGTAATTGTTCGTCACGGCATGCGTAATGCGATGCTCCCGCTCACCACAATCCTGGTCAATGATTTCGCAGGTTTGTTTGGTGGTGCGATTATTACCGAAGGCGTATTTGCATGGAAAGGCATGGGGCAAGTATTTAACGACGCGATCAGAAATTACGACTTAAACCTCTTCATGGGAGTATTTATAATCTCTGCATTTTTAACGGTTATTGCTAACTTTGTGGCAGATCTTCTTTACGGCGTCGTTGATCCAAGAATTCGGATAAGGAAGTAAGTGCAATGGGTGAAATGAAGAGCAAATCAGAATTCGCTGCTGAAAAAAACGAAAATGAGATCGCAAATCGCGACACCATTGGACTGAACCAAAAGCAAATTATCCTTAGAAGATTTCTTAAACATAAAGCTGCGATGGGCTCTCTCATTGTTCTAATATTTATTATATTTTTTGTTTTCACGGCAACTGGACTTCAGTTAGGGAAAAACGGAAGTACATTCACTTTGCGAGGTTGGTGGCCATATGCAATTACAGACATTGATCCTGAGGGTGCGATTGCCAGCTCATGCAATGGTGGTGTAAGTGGATGTCCAACACTTGATTTGAGTCCGGCTTTCATCGATGGCGATGGCATACAAATTGGGCAACATCCCTTTGGCACCGACATAATTGGAACGGACTACTTTGCCCTTGTCATGCGAGGTGCGCAGCAATCAATCATAGTTATGTTGATAGTGGGCCTTTTAGGTGTTGGTATTGGTACGACAATTGGTGCAATATCTGGTTACTTTGGCGGCATGGTTGACGCCGTTTTAATGCGACTTACAGATATGTTTCTTGTTACCCCAACAATTATTATTGGTTCGGTCATCGGTTTTAGATTCGGAAGTTTTGGTGTGATTCCGCTTGCTTTACTCCTTGGCTTCTTTGCATGGATGGGGCTTGCACGATTTGTTCGATCAGAGTTCCTTTCTCTGCGAGAGCGTGAGTTTGTTGACGCCGCCAGGGTTGCGGGAGCATCAGATCGAAGAATCATTTTCAAGCATATTCTTCCCAATTCAATTGGCGTCATCATTGTCTCTGGCACGTTATTAATGTCCGGTGCAATTCTCGCCGAATCAGCTTTGAGCTACCTCGGCTTCGGTGTTAAGCCACCAGATGTTTCACTTGGATTATTAATTAGTCAGTACCAGGACACATTTACTATCAGTCCTTGGCTATTTTGGTGGCCAGGCACTCTAATCGTAACAATTGCACTCTGTGTCAACTTTATTGGAGATGGACTTCGTGATGCCTTTGATCCAAGGCAGCGCAGACATCTATCCTTCAAAGATCGAATGAAGGCCAAAGAGCTCAGCGGGAAGAACAGCTAGTGAAGTCGCTTAATTCGCTCTCGTATCATGTAAGCGGCCTGTCCGCTAAAACTGTCGAGGCTTCCACTCATGCTCCCAGAGTGGTTATGTCGGGATTCCGAGAGTGGGACATTTTTTCCCAACATGCCAAATCTTTGTTCGGCTATCCACTTACGCTTTCCGCTGGCAGGAGCAACCCAGACAGTGGTTTTACCTTGAGTGTGAATAATTGTGAGTGCCCACTGCGTCTCGAGATCGATGACATCGGCATAGGGAATCAACTCGGTTCTGAGAGGGTTTACAACCTCTATTACGTGATCCCTGAAAACAAGTTTGGGTTTAATCCAGATTGCAATGGATATTCCAATCAATGCAGCACAAATCAACAATTCGACAGCGATATGAAGCGGGCTGGTATTGACAAGAAAACTGTTAGCAGCAAAAAGAGTGATCAGTACAATCGAAATTCCAGCCCATACGAAATTACTTCTGGGACGAAAAGTTTCATACATAGCCCCATTATTGCAGGAGAAACGCAATGACACAGAGAAATTCCAGTGACGAGAAATCAATGCAGCCGGTTCTAGAGGTAGCGAACTACAACGTTGACTTTTGGGTTGAAGGGGTCTGGTACCCCGCTGCAATAAACATGAATTTTCAGGTGCAGGCAGGAAAAGTCCTTGCCATCGTCGGCGAATCTGGATCGGGCAAGTCAACGACTGCGATGGGTTTGATGGATCTTTTGGCATCAAATGCGCGAGTTTCCGGAAGCGTAAAGGTCCGAGGCCAAGAGATGATTGGCGCCAAGAAATCTCTGCTCCGAAAAATTCGCGGTCGCGAAGTTGCTTATATCTTCCAAGAGCCGATGACGGCCCTAAACCCTGTTTACACCATTGGTTTTCAGATAGTTGAAACTCTGCGCACGCACTTCGACATGGGCCCTAATGAGGCCAAGAGCCGTGCTATCGAACTTCTTACAATGGTTGAGATTCCAAATCCTGAAGCCTCTTTCCAAAAGTATCCTCATCAGCTCTCTGGTGGTCAGCGGCAGCGTGCGATGATCGCTCAGTCACTTGCCTGCGACCCTGGACTACTCGTTGCAGATGAACCAACGACCGCCCTTGACGTGACAGTCCAAGCAGAAATTTTGGATTTAATTCGCGGACTCAAAGACAGACTTAACTCCGCCATTCTCCTAATTACCCATGACATGGGAGTGGTGGCAGATCTTGCAGATGATATTTTGGTCATGAAAGATGGATTTTGTGTCGAGACTGGAACATCTGATCAGATTTTTAATCGGCCGGCGCACCCCTATACGCAGCAACTCCTTGCAGCTGTACCAAAGCTTGGCTCGGTCGCCGTGCGAGAACTATCTAAAGAGCAAAAAGCCCTTGCCCCTGTTTTGAGATTAAAGAATGTCTCTATCGAATATCCAAAAAATGGTCGCATTCCTGCTTTCCGTGCCGTTACAGATTTTAGTTTAGAGATTTTCCCAGGAGAAATCGTCGGCCTCGTTGGTGAGTCAGGTTCTGGCAAGACCACAGTTGGCCGCGCCGCAATTGGACTTCTACCCATTGTGGAAGGCAGCATCGAAGTTGCCGGGCGCGACATTTCAAAGCCAAGCGATAAAGAGTTGCGCGAAATTCGCAGACACACAGGAATTGTTTTCCAAGATCCAGCGAGTTCTTTAAATCCTCGTTTGCCTATCGGTGAAAGTATTGGAGAACCACTCTTCCTCTCAGGTGATGCAAAAGGTGCTGAGCTGGACAGACGTGTCGAAGAGTTATTAGATCAGGTTGAGCTTCCACGTAGCTACCGCAACCGCTACCCACACGAGCTATCGGGTGGACAACGCCAGCGCGTAGGTATCGCACGTGCACTCGCCTTAACTCCAGATCTACTTATCGCCGATGAACCAACATCGGCGCTCGATGTCTCTGTTCAAGCTCGTTTCTTGGATCTCTTGCAAGAGCTACAAGGCAAGTTGAACTTTGCTTGTCTATTCATCTCTCATGATTTAGCTGTCGTTGACATCTTGGCCCACCGAATCGCAGTGATGCACAATGGTTTCCTTGCCGAAGTTGGTGAACGCGATCAGATTTTGAAGCACCCTCAACATGATTACACGAAGCTTTTGATTTCAGCTGTTCCTGTTCCAGATCCTGCCGAACAGCGCATCCGTCGAGAGGCGCGATTGGCCCTTAAGAAGTAAGAGCTTCTAGTTGCTGGCTTGGCCGCTGCGGTGTGTATAGCGGCCAAGGAAATCGGCCTTCATGTCGGCGAAGTTTCCATCTAAAAGTGCCTGTCGCATCTGATCGACTAATCGCACAATGAATCGTTCGTTATGTATCGTGGCTAGCGTTGCAGAAATCATCTCTTTGCCA
>Ga0209297_1000756_pt1 | contig 19878 bp, 28 predicted proteins | sample S_130805_MF_Meta_FD_187322 | JGI IMG/M metagenome (GOLD analysis project Ga0209297, IMG submission 187322) | Freshwater microbial communities from Lake Simoncouche, Canada to study carbon cycling - S_130805_MF_MetaG (SPAdes) (version 2) | ecosystem: Environmental > Aquatic > Freshwater > Lake ...
ATCTAGGTGCACCAGCTTCTGGAGAACGAAGAGAACCAAACTGTCCTATTTCTTCGAGAACTGGCATTGAATTTTTAAATTTTTGAGCCATTCCAATAATTGCACCACTCAACGATGAATTATGAGTTACAATCTTTGCAGAAGATCCTATTACAAAGTTATGATATGTATCAACTGTAATATCATAATATTTTTTTGGAGCAGTTAGTTTATTTATTTTTATTGATTTAATTTTCATATTAAAGATTATTAATTATAAATTTTTTACAAAGTTTGATATTTTCTTCCGGTGGAACGTCACTCCAAATTTCCAATAGTTTAAAGCCTTTTCTAAGAGCAGAGTTATTTTTAAGTGTAGTCTTTCTTATATTTTCTTTGCTGGTTTCTCCAGTGAAAGCTGATCGCCATTCATTTAATTTAGCAAGGTCCCAATTTGGGTTTGCATGAAAACCTACTCCATGGAACTCAATTATTATTTTTTTAGATCTAATACATAAATCATAAAAATATATTTTTTTATCTGAACTAATGAAAAATTCAGATTTTTCATCAATGCCGACATAAATGTCCAAATCTAAAATATTTTGATCTTTACAAAATTGAACAATTGGTTCAAAAACCTTTAATGACTCCAATGAAGCCTTTCCAAATATTCCTAATCGTGGGTCATATCCTAACTTATTAATAAATTCATTATGTTTAATCCACCATTTATTTTTTAGTATTTCCGGATTATCGATTAGAGTTTTAGTTAGAGTTTTTCTTTTTTTATTTTTTATTATTTCGCATTTTGATATATTATCTACTGAATATCGACTCATTATAGTTTTCTTTATTAAATCTTTAACGTCACTCCTTTGAAAAACATTAGATACACCATGCATCTCAAGCATCCTATTTTCAAAATTTTGCCTAGATAATGAGTCCTTGCAGAAATTATGAATTGCTCCTTGAGTTTGAATAAAAGTTTTTTGAGTTAATTCTTTAGCACAATTCATTGAACATGTTCTATTTTGATGATGTCTAAATTGGATTTTACAATTTTCACAATTTCGTATTTTTCTGCAATCTTGACAAGTTTCTAAATATTTAGTGGGATCTTCCTTTATTTTTTTGATATTTAGATATTTACTATTAACAAAAATACTTTTACATAATTTACAAGTATTCATAACTTAGCGCTTTATTTTATTTATTACGCTAAATATCACCATGGAGATAAATTATGATTTTAAATTTAAAATATTGTCATCTTCTTTTAAATCTTTAGCTTCAATCCATCCCCTGACAGTCAAGAAAGGATGATTGCCTGTACATTTGAAAATACTTCCATTTTCCATTTGAATTTCATATTCAATATCAGTAATTTGTCCAATTCTAGGAGAGTGGCCAGTTGCTTCTACAAATTTTGAAGAAGATTCATCATATGCGACAACCTTAAGTTTAACATTTTTATATTTATCAAACCACTCTTGGAGTGTAATGTATGATCCGTCACTTAAAAGTATTTCGGTGTCTGGATCAAGACAGTCGCCATGGTGATAGTGTGCATCGGATGCAACTTTACCAGCAAGTTGAAATATCTTAAGCGGTTTTTCGCTACCGTTTTTCCAAACTTTGTCTGCCACAAAGATTACTTTGCGTTGCGTTGGTTTGAATCCATCAATTACGGATGGAATTGCACGTTCTTCTACAACATAAACTGCATACTCTCTATAATCTTGATCAAGATATTGAGTTACTGTTTTTATTTCGGTGTTATTTGCCATGTTTATTTTCTTTTCTCTTTTTATATTCAACAGTTGTTGCAGTTCCAATAAAAGAACCAAGTACTGCTGCAAATATTAATCGTGAGTCTCCTACATAATTAACGGCAGTAAATGCACCGAACAGAATAATTGCAGAACCCCAAAGGCCAGCAGCAATAGACTTGCGTTCATCTACTTTTATAAAATAATAGGTCCATGCAACATCTGCTGCAATCATTGATATTGTGACTAATATAAATCTAAGTTCAAATGTCATTATTCTTCTGATTTATTAAATGTATGTTGCCAATTATAATTACCACATTGGTCACAGTTAGAATGTTCACGGCACTCTGCCTCGTTAAATTCCCAAGCACCGTGTGAAGTAACTATTTCAAGGATTTGTAACCAATCACGTTGATCTAAGGCTGCACGTATTTTAGAAAGCTCAGATAATACGTCTAATTTAAGATTATCTACAGATTCAAGTGTTCTAGTATCATATTCATGAAGATGTAGAGATTCTCCATCAATTGCTATATTTGGTCCATAACAGCCCTCACCATATTCAATTTTTGTTATGCTCATATTTTAAAATATTTATATTTTGTTAGATATTGATATAATCCTTTTACATTTTTACAAATTTCAGTACCATCAAGATCATGTGCAGTTAATTTTTTATCTGGAGTGCCGCTAATGCCATTCTTTTCATAAAGATACCAGTTCAGCCAATCAAGTCCATATTCATTTAATATAGATGACCATAATAAGTGAACAGTTTTATCAGATTCATCATAAAAGTCGATGAGATCAATTTTTAAATCATATGCTGAATGTATTTTAGCATTCTGCTTAATCATTAGATCGATAATTTCTTTAAATTTTGTATATGTCATTAGTCTTCGATATTTTTAGGTTTATTTAAGATTCGATCTTTTCTTGGAGCAGAATCTGCACCAAACCAAGCATTTAGTGATTCTTTGTAGTCCTTATCATTTTTAATCTGAACTAATTTCGGATTTTTGATAATTTCCTCATATTCTGCATTTTCAAGAGCGGCCAACCCTTTCTTATACTCGACATTCCAGCCAGTGACTTTATTTTTAGTCTGCCACTTATCAAATTCTTCGTTTGTATAAAAATTAAGTGAGTCTTTACCTTTTTTAGCAACAACTAGTGGAGTCATTACTTTATAGATTCTACCTTGGTCAAATAATTCTGGCCAGAACCGATTGAAGAAATTAATTAAGGAAGCAGCAATATGGTTTCCGTCTGGATCAGCATCGGTGTAGATATAAACTCTACCATATCGTAATCCTTTAGGTTCTTCACCAAGTTTTAGACCAAGTGACGCCATTAGTTGAACTGCTTCATCATTTTTGATAATTTCAGAGCTTTTCATCTCACTTACATTGATGAATTTACCTTTTAGTGGAAAGGCACCGATTGTTTGAGTGTCTCTGAACTCACGAACCGCTGAAATCGCTGAATTGTGTGAAATTATTCCATTTGATAATATAAAACTTTCACCTCCAGTTACCGCAATATCTACTACATTTTGATAACCAATATCTTCAATTGTATCAATATCAATTAATTCTAAAAAATTATTTTCCATATTTACTGTTTACTATTTTTTCAATTAGTGTTTCATGGTCAATTGAATTATTATCTCTTTTTTTAATATTTTCAGCTCTAGTTATTAATTCAAGATTTTCAATGTTTCCTATTACTTTAGGTGAAATTGCATTAATAAAGCCGGATTTAATAGAAAATTGATGATCAATTTCTAATTTTTCTTCCTTTTTTATTTTTTGCCAATTTTCTCCAAATTTTGAATGACCATGAATTAATAATTGATATTTAGTTTCCTCTAAAACTAGATGATGATAGATTAAATAGTCTATTTTTTGTTCAGCAGGTATTATTATTTTGCCATGTTCTATTAATGTAGCAAGTCGCTTAGCATTTCTATTTTCTATTTTTTTTAAGCCAGCATCTATTCCAAATTCTTGGATATATTTACTATTTGTTTTAGAAATAGAGCTTTTCCAATTTGCTAATTTTAATTTTCCAAACTCTTCTCCATAGAGACGAGTCATATTTGCCAAAGTAATCGCTTTTTTCTTACATATTTCATCCCATAGTCGAGTCCCTTCAAGTAATCCGAATTTATCTAAATAGAAATTTTTATTAGTAGCATATTTTTGATTATTACAAAAATCATTATATTTCGACGTTCCTTTCTTTTTTCCGTAGCGTTTAATAAAAGAGTTCTTAGATCTGCTCTGAAAGTTAGAATATTCTTCTTTTGTTGAATGATTTTTTAAATAAAAAGGAGAGTTATTAGTGTCGTGGATATATTTGAGAGCTTCATCTTTTGTTAAATTTAGAGTTAATGATATAAATTCGACAGAATTAGGATTCATCTTTATTCCAGGGCAATTTGGATTACTTGAGTAACAGTAATTCTTATTATATTTTTGATAATTGTATGATTTATGTCCATTCAGTATATTGCTTATTTTTACTTCCCCTTCTGGAGAAATATTAAATTCTAAAGTAAAATAAGGATTATATGCGGATTTACAAATGGCACATTTTTGAACAGGCAGGTCTAATTTTTCCAAGTATTTAAAAATATCAATTGAGTTTTTAATGAATATTTTTTTAATAGTAGGTGAAATAAAGGCCGGATTAGTTGACTTAAACGATATTTTTTCTGAATTTATATAAATAAAATACTTCATAATAGATTTTTATTTTTATTTATCTAAGAAATATATGAAGTGTTTCATATATTTCTAAAACTAACAAAGAAGTGGATATTTGTATTTACCTCAGTTGGAAAGATCATCTTAAAATTATTATCTAAGCTATCAAATACACAAAGTTTTGTTCCTTGACTAATAATAATAGAAATGAGTTCGTCTAATATTAAATTAAAGGAATTTTCATTCTCTTCTATATCTAATATTTCATGAAATTTATCAAGATATATTAATCTATTTTTTAAAAATTGATGCGTATTGATCCTTAAATCAGAGGCTTTAACAAAATCAAAAACTTGAGATTCTTTATTAAATACAAAAAATCTATGATTTTGAGTACATGAAATACTTTCACCATTTTTTAAATTTATTTTTATACAACGGTCGATTCGCTTAGATACTTGATAAATCTGCTCTATTTTATTTTCATGAGAAAGAACAAAATCTCCAATTGACGCATCTTTTATTTTAATAGAATTAACCTCTCCATTGAAAATTAATATTTCAGTATTTTCCTCTAAACATAATCCTTCGTAAATACCAAGAATACAAATTCCTCTGTCTCCTTTTCTTTGAGCATCGATCAGTTTTAATATTTTCGTCTTGTCTAATGCACTATTTAACTTACGCAGTTCAGCACGTTCTTGGGCTAAGGCTTTTTTCTCAATCCAATCAAGTACTGACGCAATTATTTCAGATTTGAATATGGTTTTTGCTAATTTTTCAGTAAGTTCATGTCGAGTATAGAACTCTTTCTGTTCAGTTATTAATTTCTCCTTAGTTTGAGAACTAAAAGCTGGATTTATTACTGTACAATCAATAAATATTGACAAGTAATTACGGATATCGCTTGGTTTAACTTCAACACGGTGTTTCTTCTTAATCATTTCACGTAATTGAGCAATTAGTTGATTAACGATATACTCTACATGTGTTCCGCCATCTTTTGTGTGTACTGAATTTACGAAACTTACATTACGAAATCCATTTTCTGATTTTGCAAATGCAATTTTCCAATCTTTTGACTCTTCATAGAAAAATTCTTGAGTGTAGAGCTTGATATATTCATCAAATGTCTTAAAGCGAAGAGTATGTTCGCTCTTCTTGCCTTGATAGATGCTTGTAAACTTAACGGTGAGTCGATTATTACAGGCAGCAACATCTAGGCATCGCTTAAACATTATTTGAAATGAGATAGTATCGATCGAGTTCATTTTAAATCGCTCAAGGTCAGGGATATACGTAATTTCCGTAAATCCTCGTTTGGCTGGAGTAATACTTGCCTTACTTCTCTTGTGCATATTATCAGTAAACTCTTGATCGAATTTATTTGTTCCATCACAAGTAGAAACAGTAAATGATTTACTAAAGATATTTGTTAGGGTTGAACCAACACCATTTGTTCCAGCAACAGTTCGCTGTTCAGTATCATCAAAACTTGAACCGGCTTTAAGATTAGAGAAAATCATTTCGGGAATCCACTCTTTATGCACTGGATGCTTCTTTACTGGAATTCCACCATTATCCCAAATTGACAGAGTATTTGTGTCTCTGTTAATTATGACTCTGATTTCATTTAATTTTGAGTTGCGACGATGCTCATCAACTGAATTTGAAATAATTTCATCAAATAATTTTAGAAATCCTGGATTATAGGTTACTTCTTCGTTCCAAACTTTTTCTCCATCAAAGAGATATTGTTCTCCAGTATGTGGAGAAATTGAACCAATATACATAAACGGACGTAATAATACGTGCTCAATATCCGTTAGTTTTTGGTATTTTTCTTCTATTCCTTTTTGTTTAGCCATTTATTTCTTTGCTAACTTTTTTATATTTAGTGCATCTAAAAAATATTGCGGCACTGTTTTATTATTTAATATCTGATCGAAGCATTCATCTAAGATATATGTCTCTGCCCAATCATCATCGTTTCTAATAGATCTACCATATGCTTGAAGAAGATCAATTAGGGTCTTCCAATTATACCAATCTGGGCGAGTCTCTAATCTCTTCTTTATTTTTGTACTAACTAAATTAGGAAAAGGTACTTTTAGGATTATCTGAAACCTAGAATAGTCATCTTTTAAATCGACGCCATTAATCATCGATGGAGATACTAATACAGTTTTAAATTGAGAACTTAAATGTTTTTCTAAAGATTTTTCTCGAGTTAGTGAATCATGGAAAATAAGTCGGTCATCCTTGACTGTACTTTTTATCCAATTACTGAATTCATAAGTTGATGTATGAATAATACCCTTATTCTCCTTATTCTTCTCCAATATTTTTCGTAGAATTGGAATTGCTCGAGTAAATGATTCTTGTTTGTTATAATAAGACATTTTACCAAACTTTAGATAAATTACCGGACGTTTTGTAGGATCAAATGGGCACGGAAGTGCAAGATATGTTGAATCATCTGTGCTTACTCCCATCAAAAATGAAAAAAGTGATCTATCAAGTAGGGTACCTGACATAAAAATAACATGGTCATACTGATCCCAGAACATTTCAGTAAGGTAGATATTACCCCAAATTGGTTCAACCAAAATTTTAGTTTTACCATACTGATCTAAATCCTTTTCAAATGTCCAATTTGCAGCGTAATTCTCTTTGTCATTTACAAATCGATTTATCTTACACATTGATTTATCAACATGATCAGCCTTCTTAATAAGGTCTAATTTCTTAGTACGACTTCGTGTGTCTTTTGCTTCATCGAGTAAAGTCGCAGCTTCTGAGGCCAGCAATGGAACTAGAATAGTTGCAGCGTATTCTGACAATTCGGTCAGATTAGAGATTCCGTCTAAATCCTTTTCCATCCATGGTTGCCAGATGTTTAGTAGCTTTAGACTACGTTCTGAAAATGAAGAAGAAATAAAATCACAAAATGCTTCTTCAAAAGAGTGGGCCTCGTCAATTATTAGCAGTTTTGAATTTCGCTCTGCTAGTAAATCTGGAGAATACATTGCATATGAGGTAATAAGATGGAAATTAGTAAGGCTTAATGGATTTCGAATGAAATACCCTTGAGCAATTTTATATCCACAGGCGTCACATCTCTTACCGGCAGCTTTATTTAGGATTTGCGAATCACCGCATCCCATATTCTCTTTTTTACACCAATAATTGTTTTTGCCCTTAAGATTAGCAATAAAATCGAAGTCTCTGACGTATTGATCTTGTAGAAGTTTGGTATTTGTTACAATATCCATCTTTGCCTTCTTATTGATCTCACGACGATACCACTCGGCGATCATGATTGCAGCATAAGATTTTCCAGTATTGTGATTAGATATGCCATTCGATAAATATCGATGATTGTGGTGTAAACATTCTAAATCATAGACGTCTTGTGTTTTAATTTGTCTTGTATTTTTTACTTTAATGAAGCCATCGACTGTTAATACATAATCATTATTTGTTAATTCTTTTAATTTTACCCAACCTCTATTTGTTTCAATTAGATGATTAAATGATCCAGACAATTTTCGACTGTCGACTAAGGTTAATGTATAACATTCTAAATTGGTCTTTTTTATTTTTTCTCCAACTCTAACATATCCGTCCAGTGATTCAATTAATAACTCTGTGTCTAACTCATAAAACTCTTTCATCGTTATTTCTTCACTATTGAAGATAACATGGTTATTAAAAAAATCATTTAATTCAAAATCAGATAATTGACTTAACTTTTCAATATCATAATGATGTTTTAGATCATTTAGTATTACAGTACGACTTAATTCTTCTATGTAATTCATCGAATATATATGTTTTATTAATGGTTATATCAGTTTCAAATATAGTTATGACGTCAATTCCTTTATCGTTTGCTAGTTTTTCTTTATGTTTATCTAAGTCATAATATTTCTCAGACGTTTCTTTAGTATATGGATGAAGCCATCCTTCTTGAACTCTTTTTCTTGGGTGCCATACAACTCCATGATATTCAATAATTAAATTAAGTTCTCTAACATAAAAATCATAGAAATATATTTTTTTATTACTTGAATCATATATAAAATATTCATTTTCAGCATAAAAAATAGTTAAATTTTTTAAATCGCTAGTTTCATTAATTAAACTATCAAAAAATTTTTTGGATACGTCACTATATTTTTTACCAGAAGTCTTCCATTTTTTTGGAAATTCTTCTCTTAATTTTTTAATTTTGTTTCCATATTTTTCTATGCGAGAAAAATATTTATTTGTTCCTTGAACTAATCCATATTGATTTATATAATAAGTTAGCCCATTTCGTATTTGACGGTCAAATAAAGCTGCTTTTGCATCATCTAAAGAAAGGCCTTGGGCTAAATAATATTCAATTTTAGTGTTAAATGACTCAGGCTTTCTATTTTTATTTGCAGAGATACTCGCGCGTCGCTGGTCCTCTTTATATTTTTGCTCAGATTCAACATCAGTGTAAAATACTCCAGTCAGTGGATTTATAATTTTAGTATATCGATGCTTAGAAAGTCCTCGATTTCGACGGTTGATTATTTCATCGTAATTATGTCTATTTTTTAAAGTTACATGACCTTTTTTGCATGAATCACTAACAATTTTTTTAATTTCATCATGAGAGTATCCTTTTTTCTCTAATCGGCTTGGATGAGAATATATTTGATTTGCGTCTTTTGCTTTTCTAATTGAATATTCAAGATCCCAGCCACGGATAATCCAATACTTTTGTGATGTTTTTTTATACATCAAGTTTAATTTCGATAAAGTTATTGAATCAGTGTGTTTGATTTCAATTAATATCTCATTAATTAAAGATGGGATAGCTGATGGATTTATATCTAAATCAATTTTATATTTTTGTAAAAAATCATTTAACGTTTCAAATGAAATATTATTTTTTAGTTTACGAGTAGCTTTAACAATTTCATTATATTTATTACGTTCCATATAAATTACTTTTTTAATTTATATATTCTAATTTTTTCATTTTTTGTAAGACAGCCAGTCGGCGCATCAATCATTATGAATTTTTTGTTAGAAGCAACAGACTCCTTAACGAAGTCAAGTATTGCGGTCTGTTGTTCTCGTGGAGTGAACTCCAACTTAATTTCTGCCATATATTGATTATTTACTACTCTTATAGAACGTAGTTTTGATTTACTTAGCTTGTTCTGATTCAGCGACGCGTAATCCGTAACTTAAATCAAAGAAAGAAAATTCTTTTTCTGCTGATTTTTTGGTCATTCGAAACAATCGTCTAGCTTCGCTAATAAACCATGCTTTCCAGACAACTCGCTGCGCATTAGTTATCGTATTATTTGAAAACCATGAGTCGTGGTCTGTTTCAAGGACGGATTTGTCGACGCCGGCTATTTCAAGCTGTTTGTGAATTGCGCTGAGCGCAAAAGATTCACGATCTGTTCGTGTTGTCATATGTACTGATATTTAGTTTTAATAATTGTATATAATTCTTTTAATCGGTAGCGTTGATGGCTCGTAAATGCTTTCTTTATAAGATTTGAAAAATCATTTTTTAAAAGGGCTTCAAGTTCTTCTTTTGTTGTTGCAGCATGTACTTTTTCTTCAAATTCATTACATGCGCGATGTAGAGAATTTGCAGCTCGTGCAAAATATATTGATGCCATTAGAAAAAGCGAAAATAATGTGGCACAGCTATTAATAACATACCAGTTAAATACATCTGGTAAAACAAGTTGACATGGTATTTTAATCAGTATGAGACAGATTATCTCAAATACTATAAAAAGTTTCCAATAAGCTGCGGTTTCTAAGAAATTGTCTAGTTTTTTCATGGTTATAGATTAATAACGTAATTTAATAATATCATAGTCAGTATTTGACCATTCACCGTTTTCCTGTCGATGTTTTTTGATTAATTGTTTTAATAGAATCTCACAGATTCCAACTTCAGAACGATCTCCCTTGTCCCAAGCGCGCAAGTCTTGAAGTATTTCAGGATCAGATGTGTCAATTAGCTTCTCTATTTCATCGCGTATGCCCATTGTGATTGTTTTTCAAAATACCATAATTTTCGTCCGTTTGCATCAATCAGGGAACGATCTGATCTTCCATAGCACTTAATCCAATCAGAAAAGCCATTCTTTGGAATATTAAATGGATTCTTCCAGTCTTTCAACTGACCTCCGCCAATAAGATATGCTTCAAATGGAACAGTCTCACAGAGTTCAAGTAATTTTGGATTCTTAGTAAGAGCGGTTCGAGCCTCCTCGAAGGGATCCTGATTTGCTCTGTACATTATCTCGGCACGCAAGTAGTTTCCTATACCATTAAAGTAGCGTTGATCCATGAGCACGAGATGAATCGGTTTATCGAATGTCTTCTTATTGAGAGAAGCTTTAATATTTTCTACAAAAAGAGGATATTCGGTAACTGGACATGGGCCGCGACTCTCTGGCCAAGTTCCCCATTTCCATTTAGCAAATCGACGAGCATCAACTAGACAGAGTGAATATCCACCAAGTAATGGCGGAACACTAAATACTAGATGTGTATGTTTCGGACGATCTTCTGTTTTACAAAAGACCCAATGTCCGGACATGCCCATTGAAATTGAAATATAGTGTAGCGTTGCACCGGAAGTAAGAGTAAGCATAAGTGACTTTCCCTTAGCTGTTGCTATAATTTCAAATATTTGCAGGTCAGTAGGAGTCACCATGGGTAATCGTTTTGATACTGCGGATGAAACACCGATACCTGTAAAATCATGACCACGACATACATCATTGATATATTCAGCCATTATTTTTATTTCTGCGAGTTCAGGCATTTGATTAAAATAGAGTTATCTCTGATAAACAATACTAAAAAAATATCGAAGAATAAAGATAAATAATAAAAAAATCTGGATAAAAATGAGTAATCCTGTAATGAACTACAACCAATTCATGTCAGCTTTCAAAAAAGCTGCTGCTGGCTATAGCGGAAAAGGCAACACTAAAAATGATGATGCTACTGGAACTGCAAAAGTAAAGCAAGAATTAGCTGAAGGACCTGTTAAAGGTAAAGGCACACCGCATATTGACAAATACACTAAACAGTATTTAGGCACGGTGAAGAAGAAGAACATAGTTAGTTCTAAATAATCTAAAAATCGATGGAAAAAGCAATCGTGAGCTTTCATAAGTTTGCTCTATTAGAAAAGAAGGGAGACTTAAAGAAATTAGTCGGTAAAGACGAGGACGAAGAACTTACAATCAATGACGCAAAGAAACTAGGAGTTAAAATTGCGGGCATGGATGGTGAGGACAAGAAAAAATACGTCGGTATCATCAATTTCTTAGGAGCTTCTTGTAATATCTACAACGAGATCTGGAAGAACTACAAAAGAACCCGAGATCGTAGAAAGGACTAATGTCAAAACTATTTGAAAAATATGGAGATGAAGCTAGTGCAAAAGACGGAGGTTTCGTCTTCCAAGCAATAGTTAGCCATGACGTGAAATGGGAGATTGAAGATGGTGCAACAAAAATTGATCCTAAACGTATCAATTGTACACTACATCAAGTTGATCTATTTCCGGACATGAAGTTTAAAGAAGGCTATGCTACATCAACATATGTTATCCTTAGTGAAGTAAACATTCTTAAAAGAAAGTTTGAACTCGCTAGTGAAGCAATCAAAAAGAAACTCAGACCTGAATATGCACAAGAAATTATACAACTTTCTGGAAATGTAAGCCAAGGCAAAATAAAAGAGTTAAACGAAAAATACTTCAAGAATACTTATTTTGAAATTACACTGAGCACGAATAAAATCGTGCTTAGGGAGGTTTCAACAAGCGGACTCAATTCTGGAAGTCCAAGGATAACTTTAAAACTATCGACTGGAATGGTTGATACACTGGATGGAAATCCAGTAGAAAGCTGGAATAGTTTTTCACTAAAGGTAGATGGAACATCCACTCTACTAATAACAAATACTAGCCCAGAACCAATTTCCGCAATAAAAGAAAGAGACGATATTGAAAATATTGATGATTTAATCTTTAGAACGATTATTCCATCACTAATTTTAGAGTTCAAAGGTGACGTCGTTGCGATTGATACATATTCAAATCGATCTGCACAAGTTTCAGCAGGAGTAATAATAGATTATGACGATTTATTTAATATCACAGATACTACTACTGCACCAAAGCAACTAACTGCGTAAATAAATAAAATAAAATAATCGTTATAAAATGGCCGGTTTACCACATTGGGATAATTCTAGAGCAGCAACTAATTATTACGAACCGATTTTCTTAAATCAGTTTGAAGTCGTTATTACACCGCCTGCAGTGATTTCAGAAAACGTAGATTTACTTGTTGAACATGTAGCATCTATCTCAGGATTACCTGAATTAACTCCAACTGGAGTAGTTGAACAAAAATATAAGTTTGCAAGTCGTTCTTTTGCTGGAGCAATTCCTGAAAAGACAACCGCTGATTTAGATATTAAATTCACTGTCAACTTAAATGAAGAAAATAATATGTATATCTACAATATCCTCAGAGGATGGGCAGATTTAGCATATGACCCATTAACTGGTCGTCAAGGTTTGAAAAGAGACTATTATGGTCAGATATATGTAGCTGTTTTCAATAAAGCTGGAGATATTTTCCGCGAATTTAGATTTACTCCGGTAATTCCACAAGGCGGATTAACTCCAATGGCATTAGAATATGTTTCAGCAAACTTATATGAAGTAACTGCTAAATTTAGAGCAGATGCTTGGAAAGAAACTCGTATTGGAGAAATCCACGTTTAAAAAAAGAATTAAAATACACATGGAAATGTTTGATGTACACCGTCGTGATATCCTAAATTTTGACAATTATATGGATCTTAAGAAACCTGGTTTCGGAGGTCCTAATTCTGCTAAATTATATCGTGATGCAAAAGGAAATAAAGTAAATAAGGAACCAAAACTTGCAGGTTTTCAAAGAACTGTAGAACGTGATCCTATCTTTGCTGGAAAACATTATGACTCTACGTATAAAGCTATGACTCATGATCTTGTATATAAACAAGAGAAGAAAAAACCAGTGGAATATCAAGATCCATATATTACTGCAATTCCGGTAACGAATATTGCAATGAAAGAAGGAAGATCCTGTCCTACATTCTCTGGTTTTGTCAATGAAATGTATTATGGAGCAAATCCGGCGGAAGAACAAAAAATATCACTACGCGGAAAGACTGATCTTGATGCAATCGGCGATGCTGAAGACAAATTAGACACTGCAAAAATCGATTGGCAAGATTTCTCTAAAAGTAAAGGCGGAGATCGAGTAGATTATGTAGATGCAGATGGTGATTTAGTTGCATATGTGGATGTTCCAAGTAGAAAACTATATATTATGCCAGATGCAGCAATTGTTGCTGATCCTATTGCACCAGAAGCAGATGAAATATCAGTAGATGATGAACAACCTACTGAACTACCTGCAACAGACCGATATATTGCTGACTTAGAACAAGAAGAGGAAGAAGAAGAGGAAGATTCTAAGTACTATAAATCAGACGACGAATTTACTGAACCGGAAGACGAATTTACTGAACCTAAATCAAACGATGTTGCTGCTGAAGAAGCATTACTACGATCATTTGAAACAGGAGAAGATGATGAAGACGAATATGAAGATGAAGAATTTATTGACTAAAAAATAATTGCTTTTTTATCTCCACTAGGCATCGAATAAACGAGCTTCGTAGGACTAACTAGATAATTTTTATCTTTGAAAAGGTTGACATAATGTTGACCTTTTCCTTTTTTAATATAGCCGATTGTTGAATGTGGATGATACTCTGGGAAGCTGGTAGTAAATTTATTTGCAAAATGTGATGTCAATTTAGCATTTATTGTATGTAATTCCGGCGAATTAACATCAAACTTCAATACATCATATTTATCATTATTAAAGCACGAAGCGTTGTGTAACATCAGATGTGGATATTCGAATTTGTTGCATACATGTAAAACGTCATCTGCATCAACCTCACTATGAAATCCAAAAAGGAGAGTAGTATGTGGTTCATCCTCTAAGCCATAACTAGCATCGTCTAATTCTGTGTAAATATCATCCGGGTCTATTTGTGAATGTAGGTCACTCAATTGAGGTAGGTCATAATACACCATGGCACAGCCATAATCATGTACATTACCAGATGACTCATTAATAGATTTTAACCATTTAGAAAAACTTGTAATTATGTTCATTGTATTTTTATTTTGTTTAGCCCAATAATATCACCAATTGGATCATCAGATAGGGATTTGGATTCAACTAGAAAGTATGAAAAGTTTAATTCAGTATACTCTTCATCTACAAAAGCCATCGTATTCATAACTATTGATGCAGAAAGATTTGAATTTAAGTAGACAACTCTTTTATACTTCTTATTTTTAATATTGATTGCTTTATCAAGCAACTTTTTAATCTCATAATTCAGCAGGAATGATTGCACCTTATTCGGCACAATAAATTTAGTATTGAATTTGTCTTTGATTATCTTGCTTACGTTCAATACATAATCTTCTTTGCTCTTTTTTTCAAAAGCGCTGATGAAATTTTTATATTCTTTAACGAAGACTATTGAAACGTGTCTCTCTTCCATATATTATAAATCAAGTTTTAGGATATCTACACCAGCTTCGCGTAATATTTGTAATCCAGCAATATCTCGATACTCTTCATTATAGAAGACTCTCTTAATGCCTGACTGAATAATAAGCTTTGAACACTCTTTGCACGGAGAATAGGTAACATAAAGAACTGCACCGTCTGTACTCTGTGAAGATTTTGATACTTTTAATATCGCATTTGCCTCAGCATGTAGGACATACCAATACGTATTTCCATTTGCATCTTCACATTCATTTGGAAAACCTTTAGGTGTTCCATTGAACCCGTCTGAAATAATTGCACCGTCTTTTACAATCAGTGCACCAACTTTCTTTCTACTACAACATGAAAGACTTGACCATTCAGTGGCCATCTTTAAGTAGGTCTTATGATATTTTAGGTCTTTTGGTGTCATTTTTGTCAGGCGAATTAGGTGTAATTGTGTTTGAAAATAGTAAATAGCTGATAACTGTGATTCCTATCCACTGCAAAAACGTTATGTCTACTTGAAAAATAGAAACAAGATTAGTTAATAGATATGTCAGAGCGCACACAATCGACGTAAGTAAGATAGTCGTAAGTTTTACGAGAGTTGATGTAATAATCTTTTTCATTATTTGATATTTGTTGAAATCCAGTTAAATAATTTATCTTCCCACTGATGGTTAGAGTCAGCTGCATAATCAAATAGGTCAGCAAAAGCAATTGTCGGAAGTCCATTGTGTGAAATTAGAGAAGAGCCAACTGCAGGAATCTCTTCAGCCACAAATTGTGATTCTAACATTTTGTTAACCGTATCGAAATGGTGTTCATATACATGGAACGAATTTGCAATATGAGTATATGTTCCTAATTCTAAATCTGGATAAAAGTTAAGTAGATGTTTATGCAATTGACTTTGTAAGATTGCAAAGAAGGCAATATCTGTCGGTAATCCCCAAACAACATCATTACTTCTCATTGAGATAGTAAAATTGAGTTTATTATCACGAATCTGGAAAATACCATACATTGTACATACAAAATCCTTATTTGTAGGATATTGATGTTGTGGTAAATTAAAATGCATGATGGCTTGACGAGAGTCTTTATCCTTTATCAGGGATTCATACACCCAGTCATATTGAGTGAGCCCGAAGCGATTTGTCTGACTGAATAATAAGTAACCATATGAAGAGTTAACGGTCCCGTCATCATTCTGTATTGACTCCCAGAACTTAGCATATTTTTTAATAAAATTAACATCATTTCTGCCCATAAAATACCATAGTAATTCGGCAGCAATATACTTCTTTTGAGAAGATCGAGTTTCACTTGAAAAAAGACAAGATAATGGATTTTCTAGAATTAGAGCAACATTTGCATTCTCCTTTATTTTGAATTCACGAGGACGCGTTTCATATTCTGGATTTTGCATCAAGTCAGCTAAACTTGACTGATATAGAGTTGAAAAATCTTCAGCTTGGTATACTTTCATATTCTGCTTTCTATTTTTATACACAAGACTGTGTCGAAAGTTTTTATTTTTGAATAAATATAATAAACACCGACTGACTTTAATGGCAACTACCTCAATATACCCTTTAATTGATTTTTCTACCATCGACTACGATAAAATACCAGTTGGGACATTCCTAATTGGGTTCGATTCTAATAATTTAGGTTATTTGTCTAAAATGGATCATTTTGGAAATATTATTGTTATTGAAGGTGGCGGCGGGCCACAGGGTCCACAAGGAGCACAGGGTCCTCAAGGTTCAACTGGTCCTCAAGGTTCAACTGGTCCTCAGGGTCCTCAAGGTGATCAAGGTCCTCAAGGTGATCAAGGTCCTCAAGGTGATCAAGGTTCAACTGGTCCTCAAGGTTCAACTGGTCCTCAGGGTCCTCAAGGTGATCAAGGTCCTCAAGGTGATCAAGGTTCAACTGGTCCTCAAGGTTCAACTGGTCCTCAAGGTTCAACTGGTCCTCAAGGTTCAACTGGTCCTCAAGGTTCAACTGGTCCTCAAGGTTCAACTGGTCCTCAAGGTTCAACTGGTCCTCAAGGTGATCAAGGTGCAAATGGAACTAATGGAAGTCAAGGTTCAACTGGTCCGCAAGGTGATCAAGGTGCAAATGGAACTAATGGAAGTCAAGGAAGTCAGGGTCCTCAGGGTGCAAATGGGAGTCAAGGAAGTCAAGGTGCACAGGGTGGTAATCGCATAAATTTAATAGTTGATGGGCAAGGTGGTGTTATTAGTACTGGTCAAAAAGGATATCTATGTGTTCCTTATTCTGGGAATATTTCATCGTGGACAATAATAGCAGATGCTTCAGGAAGTATAGTGTTTGATATTTGGAAAGTAGCTGGTCCTACTATACCTACTATAGCTAATACTATTACTGCAGCTGCAAAACCAACATTATCATCTCAACAGACAGCAACAAGTTCTTCATTAGGTACATGGTCTACATTAGCAATAGCCGCAGGTGATTTTATAGGATGGAATGTCGATTCAGCATCTACAGTTACTAGAGTAATATTAAATTTAAAAATAACATAATAGAAATGGAATATAAAATTTTAGATAGAAGAGAACAATTGACTATAATAACAACAGTTGAATATACATATGAAGATGGTTCTATAAGAATTGTAGATGTTTCACATTTTATGCCTAATAATGAAAATGATATTATTGAAGGTATTAATAATAGAGGAATATCTGAATATAAAAATAAAGATAAATGGCAGCAAGATTTTTAGTAGCAGGCGGTGGTGGTAATTGGAATAGTAATACTAATTGGGCTTCATCTAGCGGCGGTACACCAGGTGCATCATTTCCAACAGTTGCAGACGATGTAACTTTTGATACAAATTCAGGCTCAGTAAATATTACAGTCAATGTATCTTCAGCTGCTTTAACACTTACAATTACATCTGGATATACAGGTGTTATAACAATGACAAATCAGTTAGCTATTTCCGGTGCAATTACTTTAGGAGCTAATATGGGTAATGCAACTGGTTCAGGTTCATTAATAGTAAATTCATCAGCAACATTAACAAGCAATGGTAAAACATGGACTGCATCGTTAAATTTACAGGGGACTGCTCAAACTTATACACTTGCTGATAATTGGACTGTTTCGAATTTTTCGGTCGGTGCTACTACTTCATGTACTCTTAATGGAAATCAATTATCAACAACTGGATTGTATTCAATTAATGTTGCAAGTATTACTGGTACTACCAATATATTTTTAATTGGAACTGGTAATTGGCAAGGTGCTGGTAGTACCAGTAATAATTTAACAATTAATACTGCTGGAACTATTACATTAAATGCTAATGTTTTTTATAAAACTGGGACGTTAACTTATACATCAGGTACTGTAGTTTCTTCAGGATTTATTTTAACAATAAATGGTAATTGTACATTAAATACATCAGGTATAACATGGTCTAATATATCTGTAGTTGCACCTACAACAACTATTACATTAAATTCAACATTACGAGTTAATACATTTGCTTATACTGGAATAAGTGGGACTAATACATTAAACGGAACAGCAGGATTTGATGTTGATATTTTTACTTCTACAGGTGTAAGTAGATTATATGTATTTAAAATTGGTGTAACATATCGTATTAGAAATACTTTTACTTTTACAGGTGGTGCATCTGCATCACATACATCTATATCATCAAGTACGCCAAGCACAAATACTATTTTGACGTTAGATTTTGGTTCTACACAAGATTTAGGATTTGTAAATGCAACTGATGTTGATTCATCTGCTGGTCAAACAATATGGAGTTATAAAGGAACATTAAGTAATACTTCTAATTGGCAATTATTACCAACTCAACCTAAAACTATTGCAACATCATATTGTTAATATTAAGTTCTTTAAATCTTAATTGTAATTCATCTTTATAAATATTTCTTATCTGCTCAAAACATGGCCATAAAATATTTGTATTTTTAGTCCAAGTATTTGTACCAAATCTTTGAACATATAATAATTCATTTATATGATAAATATTTGTATTTAAAAACATTCTTATCATCAAATCATAATCATCAGCCCATACCAAGTTGCGATAACCTCCGATTTCACGAAGCGTGCTTGCTCTAAACGCACGAAGATGATTTGGACAAATTGGCATATTATTAATTACCCAGTCTGATCCATTTTCAAGTTCACACTTGCCCATTACATCGTGACATAAACCCTCTTTTAGGGTGATTCCGTTCCATTCAACATCGCGATATCTCCAATAAGTGGCATTATAAGTATTGCTCTGATCTGTACCTTGCCACCACTCTGCACAGTTTGAATAGACCATACCTGCATCTGGATTTTGAGTAAAAGCGTTAACTACTTTATCTAGTGCATTGACTGTAAGAAAATCATCATGGTCGAGTTCAACTAGGTAGTCGCCTTTAGCTAAACTAGTAGCAGCACCCTTATTAAATCCAATACGACCGCTATTTGGAAACTTGAATATTTTTATACGAGGATCCTGTAACATTTCAAGTAGAGCAACAGTATCATCAGTAGAGCCATCGTCAACAATAATCCATTCCCAGTTTTGCCAAATTTGCATCTGTACAGAAGAGGCAGTTTGTAAAATAAATTCTCTAGAATTATAGGTAGGAGTATAAATCGAAACTAGGGGAACATCTGAGCTACCAAGTTCAGTGTAATTATAATATACTTGTTGTACCTGAGCAAGTAGATCCTGAT
>Ga0209297_1000757_pt1 | contig 19876 bp, 21 predicted proteins | sample S_130805_MF_Meta_FD_187322 | JGI IMG/M metagenome (GOLD analysis project Ga0209297, IMG submission 187322) | Freshwater microbial communities from Lake Simoncouche, Canada to study carbon cycling - S_130805_MF_MetaG (SPAdes) (version 2) | ecosystem: Environmental > Aquatic > Freshwater > Lake ...
TCAATCACCGCCTTAATAGCAGGAATAATCGTGCGGATTCGATCGGGAGTAAGCAAGGCGCCGGAGTCCTTAAGCATGATACCGTCAACGCCGCATCGCTTAACAAGTTCGTGAGCAGTACGCGCATACAGCTCATCAGTGTGGAGAGGGCTTTCGCAGAATACTAGTACGCCGATTGAATCGATTCCCACCTTTTTGGCGTGCTTGATGCTAACTGCCATGTTATCCACGTCGAGCAGGGAATCGAGTGTGCCGACTGCTCGAAAGCCGCTAGCGGCTAATCGTTCAATCCACAACTCGACCATGTCGTCTGGCGCAAGACTAAAGCCTACTAAGCTCTTGCTTCGGCAATATCCACGGAAGGGGGTCTTCTTGAATTTCTCCCGAAAATGCCGAGCCTTCTCAAACGGGTCCTCTCGAAGGTAGCGCACGCAGACGTCAAACTGCACAGGCGCCATGAAGTCAATCATATCGAACCCAGCATTATCCATAACATCGGCAATCGGCTCCATCATCGCAGCCGTCATTCTGGTGGTCCACAGGCACTGCTGCGCGTCACGAAGTGTGGTGTCAATGATGCCAATCCGTCGGCTCATTCTGGCCTCACAAGAAATAGCAAAGTATCGTGTTCAACCATAACCCCGTTTTCCACAAGAACCTCGATGATCGTGCCGCTAACGCCAGCTTTGACAGTGCTGAACAACTTCATCACCTCAAGCATGCATACAGTGTCTTCAGGACCAACCTTGAGACCAATCTCGACATACGGCGGCTCGCTAGGCGAGGAAGCTCGGAAGAAGCGACCCAGCATTGGTGCACGAACTTCAATCAACCCTTCCTTGAAGGCCACTGGAACAGGCGAGAGGGTTGCAGTCTTCACCTCATCAGCCGGCAAAGACTTACGAGTCGTGAGTGAGACAGAATCTGCCGAAGCCGCAACGGCAGCAGGCGAATGTGAATATAAGGCTGAAGAAGCGACACCAAATTTACGAACATGCAGTTTCATGTCCCCTGTTTCTATGCGCACCTCGACATCATTTAGATTGTCAACGATGGCAAGGATGCGCTCCACTTCTAATTGGGAGAGGTCAGCAAAAGATTTCACTTGAGTCACTTCTGGTTGGGTTAATGGGAATTAACGCCGGATAGTTCTGCAACCAGTTCGCTGACGTCTCCTAATTGGCTAAGATTGCGCAACATTTCGATGGAGCGAGAAATCTGTCCACCTGATAGCAGATCACCAACACAACTGCGATACTTCGGAATGCAGGCGTCGAAATCCAGTATTGCTGGTGGCTGCCCTTTTGCAGTCGTTGGCTCACGGACAATAACCTCACCATTAGTCAGCGTGTAACTGATACGTGGAGTCCAACCTGTTGGGGTCCAACCCCAGTCTTCGCGAACAACCATCTTTACTTTCGGACGGAATTGTCGAAAACGTTCGTCGTCGATTTTGCTTCTTGAAAAGCCACTAGGTAAAATTTGATCTTCTAGAATTGCGAGTGAGACAGCGTGCGGCAAACTAAATTGCGCCTCAATTTCGTTGCGCGGCTCTGGGTGCTGCACTACAGTCGGGAAGAATGCATTTACTTCCACATCAATTCTTTCAATCTGTTCTGGCTTAAGACCCATCAACTGCTTTAATGCAATGGTTGTCTCAATGATGCGCTGAAGGTGATAGCAGCACGGATACGACTTGATACCAACTTCCATCAATCGATATGGGAGACCCCAATCGGTCAAAATTTTCTCCGGCGATTCGACCTTCCCTAATGTGATCATGTTCATCAGCCCCCGCTCTGCCTCTAGCACGTCGGGCTGACCAGTCATGCCGCCAGCAGCCATAAGCGCAGCGGTAATGCCATTGCGTGCAGAAAATCCCATTTCGACAATATGGGCCGTAGTGCCGGTCTGGTAGCCAATACCGCCACCTTGCGAAGCTGCAATACTCAAAGCCATGGTGGTTTGCGTCTCATTCAAGCCAATTAGCTTAGCAGCAGATGCCGCAACACCGATCGAACCAGCAAGACTCAGCACCATATATCCGATACGTCTGGCCTCTCGACAGGCGAGGCCAATACGCGCTTGCGTTTCGTAACCCACAACAAAGGCTTCAATAAGCTGCGCCCCATTCGAATGCAGGTGTTCCGCCATCGCGAAGATCGGAGGAAACAGCGTGTAGCTTGAAACTGCTTCTGGGAAGCTGTCGTCCTCATACTCAGTCGCATGAGCGAATGTTCCGTTGGCTAAGCCAGCCAGTTCCATTGATGTCTGGAACCCCGCCCCCAAAACGCTAGCCTGTGGAGCTCCACCATGCCTTCGGACGTACTCTATGGTTTCCTTACCGCCAGTGCACCTGTGCCCTGAGACCATTGCACCAAGAGCACTCATAGCCAGCGTCGACGAATAGTCGATAACGGTCTGCGGAAGGTCATCTAAACGAGTGCGAGCAACTCGATTGGCAATTCCTTCAGTTATCCTCATATTTTCTCCAGCATTATGAATGTCGACAATAATATTCATATATAGCTTTTGCGGTAGTCGGGGAAATACCTAGGAACAATCGAAGGAGCTACCCGCCTATTTAGATGGGTTTTTTACACCATAGGGTGGTAACGATGTGACCGGTACAAACTGTAAACAATGTTTCGAGTATCTACCTGTGCATCAGGGATGCCGTCACTCAGCTTTCAACTTATAAATTTCAAATAACTTGACAACAGAAAGCCTGCTGGAGCACGGATGCCGGTCCTGTCAGTGCGATCGACTCAGTCGGCAATCTGCCACTTTCCCTTGACCCAGCGCAGCATCACCAGCGGCTGAGAGCTCGCGTCGAGTCCGCCGTGGTCTGAAGTCGAGAAACGAAAATGGCCGTTCGAGCCGATCACATCAACCTTCTCGATTGCGTCGCGGAGGTTGTCGCGCGTGACTTTGCCCTTGATTTGCTTGAGCGCCGCTTCGAGGATTAGTACAGCATCATAGCTATGCTGCGCGAAGTTGGGAGGCGGTTCACCGTATCGCTTGAGGTAGTCGCTGAAGAGGCGCAGAGTGACCGGACGCACCGGATCATTCTCGGAGAGGCTGCCCGGGGCGAGCAACCGGAACGAGGAGATGTACAGACCTTCGCCCGCACTCCCTGCCTTTTCCACGAGGTCGTTGGATGCCGCACCGTAGCCGACGAAGATCTGGCATTCCCCCAATTTCGTAGACACTCTCATAACGCAGTTTGACGTCTCTCGAACTCAAGGGGGCTGAGCTGGTCAAGATGTTTGTGACGCCGCTTGTTGTGCATTGCTCATCACTCGAAAAATATCTGTTGCCTTATATCACGGCGCAGCACCTGCGTGAAAGCTTTGAAAATAAGGTCTTCACTGCCATCGCACACTGAGCTTTTTCTGCTGCCCTCGTACACCCGATTCACCATGATCACGTTGCCCACAAGCTCATAGGTCGATGAATATTGCACCGGACCATTGGCAAAATTAACGCCCTTTGGAATTCTTACAATCTTCATGTCCTTGGGGAACGAAAGCTCAATCCACTCCTCGTGCTTGGAGGAGCTGCAGGACCTTGGAAATCGGCGCTCAACCGGGCCCACATAGCCCTCCATGGATTTGATCCGCCCTGGCGCTAAACCCACCGGAATGGTCATGGCGCTGGGCCCTGGCACATTGACCACGGGGTCTAGCTCAAAGTGACTCACGACCTTCCAAGGTTTTTCAAAATTGGTGGGCTCGGTCTTTTGAATTTCTCCAGTGCCAGTTTCTTGAAATCGTGAGAGCAAACTATTGACCACAGCGGCCTGATTTTTGTTGTGGTAATTGAATTGGGATGATCTAGATGCCACCTCAAAGGCCCCAAACATCTGCGCCTCGCTGCGGCCTTGAATGCTGCCGTCGGGTGTGAGTGTCATTTTGACTCTGGCCTCTGTATGTTCGCGCGCAATGTCAAATGGCGGTGTGCGGCTGACTTGGCCCGTAGCGGCCAGCACCACGGGTTTGTCAAGAACTCCGTTGGGCAAGCGCCCCATGGGTGCAAAGGGGCTGGTTGAGTCTAAATACAAATCAAGTGACGGTATGTAGGTGATCACGTGGTCAAAAATTTCGGGTGATGGCAGTTTGGGCAGCAAGCGCGCTGCGCTGGAGTTGATGAGCGCTGTGCTGCTCTCAATGCCCACCGTAGTCAGCAAGGCTTCGAGCAAGGTCACATGGTCTTTGCAATCACCATAGCGGTTGTCTAAAATAGTTTGCGCATCGTGCGGAACGAACCCTCCGGCCCCCACATAGATGCCTAAATAGCGAATATTTTGCGCCACCCACTGGTGCAGCGCGCGCACCTTGTCTTCAGGTGTATTGCTATTTACGGTCAAGTCTTTGGCCAACTGCGCAATTGCCGGTGTCACGGCCGCCTTCGGCTTGGCCCTGGCTTGATAGGCCAGCCCCACTTGGGCCAATGATTTGCTGGCCTTGGTCCGATTGGGCGAGGTGAGTGCAATAGAAGACTGGTGCGCTGCGTTGCGGGCAAGCCAGCCCGAACTCTCAGACTACGCGCAGCAAGTGCAACAAGCAGCGCGGTTGCTTGATTTTTCAGCATTGGAACGACTGGCCTCAAAACCAAAGACTTGAGAATAGGAGTATTTTTTGCTTTGCGTTCCACTGCGCACGGGTAATTGCGCAATTTGAGGACCCAGCTGCGGCCAAATCACCCTAGCACTCGGTGGCGCTCGTGGGGCTAACAGTATTTATTTGGTCTTGCTGTGACCAACAGCAAGCCGTACGTGCAAGTTGTAGAGCCGTAGTGCGCGCCGGCCAACTGACTGCATGCACCCGATCATAGGCCTACGGCCAGATCTGCACATTGACCGCAACTTGCCTTCAGAATCGGAGGCACCTACGACTCCTATCGCTGCAAACCCGACCTATACCTAGATGTGAGCGCCACCCGACCTCGACAACAGTCAATTCGTGGCTTTGATAACCACGAGCTTAGACTTACACCGCCCAGCCGCGTAGTGCTAACAGTTGCTCCAACTCCAATTTCAACGCATCTAGATCACTGGTTACGGTGAGAAAAACGATTTCATCGTCTACGGCGTCATAACCGTGGATGATCCGATTGCGCAGATCGATGGCCAGTTTTAGGTTGGTTACTTCTCCGACCAGAGTTGGCTCCAACTTGGCCAAACGAGAACAAGCCTCACCCAGGATTTCAAGTTGCCGTTCTACCGCCGATCGGCGCATCTTGTCCTCGGCGTAATCTGCAAATGTGCAGCCATCTACGAAATCCTTCGCAGACCCAATGGCACCCAAGGCATCAACTAGCAGCTTGGGTGACTTGTCGGTCATAGACGACGGTGCGGCTAGCGTTTACAGCCTGTGCGAAATAAGGGTTGCGGATGTAATGGGGGTTCACCAGATCAACGTGGCGCCCCAACAATTTCTCCAGCGCCTCCGCCAGTTCAATCCAGCGTCGGGCGGGCGATCCTGGACTGCTCTTATCGAGCTCCACCAGAAAATCAAAGTCACTCGACTCAGGATTGAACTCGGCAGAGGTCGCCGATCCGAACAACTCCAGATGTGCAACGCCATAGCGCTGGCACAAAGCGGCAATGCTTGGGAGTTGCTTTGCTAGCGAGGCGTTCATTTACTGATTATTAAACCGAGATTTTCCAATAGAGATCTAAGCACGATTGTGACACATCAAACGAGCCCTCTCTAGCCTTGCCATTTCTAATGGACACCAATAGAAATGCTCAATAGAATCAATGCGTTATCCGCTACAAAGGGGTTGAGCCATGCTGTCTGCTGAGCACTTTGACGTTAAATTCACCTCCCGCGAGGTCAGCGCCTGGGGTGGCCTGGCCCTTTTGAAGAAGATGATGGACGGCATGGGCGTTTTTCAAGCCATTCAATCTTGGCAGTTGCCCATGCCCGGCTCCAACCGCGGTTACGCCCCCGCCCAGTTACTGGAGCAAATGATGGTCAGCATTTGGTGCGGGGCTAACCGGTTTGTCCACTCAGACATCACGCGATTAGACAAAACCCTGGCGCGTTTATTTGGCTGGTCAAGAGTTGCAGAGCACAAATCCATCATGCGACTGTTTCAACGCTTTGACCAAAGCAAAGCCACTGAGCTGCAACGCAACTGCTTCAATTGGTTGTTCGTAAAACTCAATTTGAACCGCATCACTTTGGATGTGGACTCAACTGTGATCACGCGCTGGGGCCAACAAATACAAGGCGCATCCAAAGGCTATAACCCCAGAAACCACGGCCGCAATAGCCACCACCCGTTGATCGCTTTCGTGGCCGATTGGCGGCTGGTTGCAAACTTCTGGCTGCGCCCAGGCAGCGCCTACACCACCAACAATGCACTGTCATTCATTCATGCAACGCTGGACAACTTAGGCCCAACGAAGGTCGGCTTATTCAGGGCTGACAGTGGCTTCTACGACAAGGCGATTGTCTGTGCGCTAGAGGAGAAACACATCTCCTACATCATCAGCGCAAAGATGACACAGGGTCTTCAACAAGCGATCGTTGATCACTGCAAGTGGCAAATAGTAGAGCCCGGCATTGAGGTCTCTGAACTCGATTACCACCCCACCAATTGGGACCGCCCAAAGCGCATTGTGGTGGTGAGGCAGCACATCTCCCGCAGAGCCAACGTGCCTGGTAAAACGTTATCACTCTTTAAGGACGATGAGGACTTAATGGGTTGGAGATATGGTGCAATGATCACGGATTTAGGCTTGGCAGCCATAGAGATCTGGAGGCTGTACAGGGGCAGAGCAGATTGTGAGAACCGTATCAAGGAGCTCAAATATGACTTTGGACTGGACAGCTTTGTGATGCGCAATTTCTGGGCAACAGAGGCCGCACTGAGTGTGGTGATGCTTGCATACAACTTGATGAGTGTGTTCAGACAGGCCGTCATTAGACAGAAATCACATCAAACGCTTGCCACGCTACACCACAAAGTGTTGGCCATGGGGGCGTACTGGGGGAGTGGCAAAGAAGAAAGTGAAAGACCCACTTTGAACTTGGCAGTAGCCCGACAGCGAAGACCGTGGTTTGAGGGTTTATGGGCTAATGCAAACGAACCGGTTGAATGGTCTTATCGACCGCATCCGGCCTAATGGAAAATCTCGATTGAAAATTTAATTGGGGTCATTAATCAATGGGATCTGACCCCATTTATTGGGACCCCAATTGTTCCAACACCCCAACCCACCCCTGCAAAATCATCACCATAGCCAACGTATCCAACTCACAATACCGCAACAACGCCTCCCGAATCCTCAAACGCGTCACCGCATCCACCCCCTCAACCTGCAACCGCGCATAAGCCGTAGCCGCCGCCCCACCCTCCGTAATCGCCAACTCATCCGGGTCCTCCCCCGCCCTTACCTCCTCACCCAACAAATCCGCGCCATACCTGCGCAGCAACTCATAAGGCTCCACAGGCACAGAAGCATCAGAAGCCTCAGCCACCCACCAAGCAAAATCCTTAAAGTTCTTGCTAACCATGCCACCAGACACAGCAGCACTCCCCCCATAAACCCTCCCGCTATACAACCCCTTCAACAAAGCAGACCGCTTCATCAAAGAAGGCAACACGCATCAGAGGTTTTTGTTTTGTTTTTTTATCAGGCAATTGCACCAAATCCATATCGCCAATTTATCAAGCGATCGATTCGAGCGGCAAGACAAAACTGCGCTATAAAAAAGTGTCTATGGATTCTGGGAAATGCCAAATAGCCCAAACTCCTATAAAAAATTACTATAACCAAGCTTTTAGTCTACTGCACATCTTTTCAACAGAAATGCCATACCTGTCATGAAGTGTAGGCAATGCGCCTGCATCTAAGAACTCATCGGGTAAACCAATGAATCTGAATTTTTGAGGATGAACGCCCTCTAGCATTAACAAGCTGGCAACTGCCTCGCCTAAGCCACCTACCACCGAGTGATTTTCAGCCACAACCACCAAACGACCGGGTTGTGCCACTTCTTTCAAAATGGATATGGTGTCTAATGGCTTTATGGTGGGTACGTGTAATACAGCCACATCAACTTTGTCAGCCTCTAATTGTTTGGCAACCTCCAAAGAGCGCATGGTCATAAAGCCGCTGGAAATGATCAAAATGTCTTTGCCATCACGTAAAGTTTTGGCCTTGCCTAATTCAAATTTGTAGTTATATTCATCTAAAACCAAGGGGACATTACCGCGTTGTAAGCGCATGTATACAGGGCCTTGGTGTTCGGCAATTTGAGGAACTGCTTGCTCTAAGTCGAGAGCATCGCAAGGATCCACAATGGTCAAACCTGGAATGGCACGCATCATGGCCAAATCTTCAGTAGCCTGGTGGCTGGGGCCATAGCCAGTTGTCAATCCAGGGAGTGCGCAACAGATTTTGACATTCAGATTTTCTTCTGCAATGACTTGGTGAATGAAGTCATAAGCACGTCGGGTGCCAAATACGGCATAGGTTGTCGCAAAAGGTGTGAAACCTTCTTTAGCCATGCCACCTGCAGCAGCCATCAACAATTGCTCTGCCATGCCCATTTGAAAAAATCGCTCTGGGTAGGCTTGCGCAAACAAGTGCAAATCCGTGTACTTAGCCAAGTCAGCCGTCATGCCCACCACTTCAGGATGGTTCGCGGCGTATTCCACCAAGGCTTTACCGAACGGCGCAGCTTTCACACGTTGCCCTTCAGACGCGATAGAAGCAATCATTGCTGATGTGGTCAGACGAGGTTTTTTTTCAGTCAAAGCATTCATCGCTACTCCAAAAAGTACTGCGTTTCTCAGCAGTCTTTAAACTTAGGTCAAGGACAATTAGAGTCCAAAATATTAAGCGCTTGTTGCCACTCGGGCGGATCCACGCGTATAAAGTGATTCTTTTCGCGCGCCTCTAGAAAAGGCACACCCTTACCCATCAGGGTGTCACACAAAATCACACGAGGTTTGGCGTCAGTCAACTGACGCGCAGCATCAAAAGCTCGCAACACTGCTGGCAAATGGTTTCCATCTACACGCTGCACATGCCAACCGAAAGCCGACCACTTGTCAGCTAACGGCTCAAAGCCCATCACTTTCGCGGATGGGCCATCAGCTTGCTGGTTGTTGATGTCAACGATGCAAATTAAGTTGTCTAAACCATGATGAGCTGCTGACATTACAGCCTCCCAAGTGGAGCCTTCATCGAGCTCCCCATCTGACATAGAGTTGTAAACAAAGGCTGAATTACCTTTCAGACGCAAGCCTAAAGCTATGCCTACCGCAATAGGCAAACCTTGCCCCAGCGAACCACCAGATATTTCCATGCCCGGCGTGTAAGTGGCCATGCCTGACATGGGTAAACGGCTGTCATCACTACCGTAGGTTTCAAGTTCTGATTCAGGAATGATGCCAACCTCAATCATGGCTGCGTAATGGGCTATAGCGTAGTGACCATGTGATAGCAAAAAGCGATCTCGCCCCTCCCACTTAGGTTCATTAGGCCGAAAGTTCATGGCATGGCAATAAGCAACAGCAAGTACGTCGGCATACCCCAAGGCCTGGCCGACATAGCCCTGCCCTTGCACCTCTCCCATTCGAACCGAATAACGGCGAATGCGATAGGCACTCTGTGCAACCGAAGACAGGATTTCCTGTTTCGAATTCATATTTAAACTCCAACGAAAAGATAAAGATTCATCACCTCAAGATGGCGCTGGGCACATATGACACCAGCAATAAAACACTGAGCGCCACCAAATAAAAGGGACCAAGTTCTCGCACGGTCTCACCTACTTTGACTTTAGCAAGCGAACTGGTGATAAACAAGGTTGTGCCTACAGGCGGCGTGTACAGACCAATTGCCAAATTCACTGTCATCATGATTCCCAATTGAACCGGGTCCATGCCTATGCTTTGTGCCAAAGGCACAAAAACCGGAGTAAGCAACAGGACAGCTGCTGGCAAATCAATGAACATACCGCAAACCAACATCAGCAGATTCATCATCAGAATCACCGTCCAACTTTGGTTGAGATTTTCTTTAGCCCAGCCCACAATGCCGTTAGGCATTTGATCGAAGGTTAGAAGCCAACCAACAGCAGCAGAGGCCATGATCACCAATAAGACCACGCCAGTTGCCAAACCAGCGTGCATCACGGCTTGGTTCATCCGCTTCATGCCCAGGTCCTTGTAGAGGAAAGCAGATACCAAGCCAGAGTACAAGGTCGAAAGAATGGCGACCTCCGTCGGAGTTGCTATACCAAATCGCAAAAACACAATGATCAGCACCGGCAGCAACAAAGCTGGGCTGGCATAAGCCAAAAGCTTGAAGAATTCATCACGCCTTAGCACTTCAGTGTCGCGCGGAAAATTTCGCCGCTTCCCCACCCACCAACATACAAACATGAAACCCGCGCACATGAGCAAGCCAGGCAAAATGCCCGCAATGAACAATGCTGCAATTGAAGCGTTAGCTGTGATTGCAAACAAAATCATCGGGATAGAGGGTGGAATCAAAATGTCAATCGTGGCAGCAGCAGCAATCGTGGCAGCAGAAAAAGCCGGGGGATAGCCCAAGTGCTTGTGCCAAGGAATCATCAGAGAACCGATGGCCGACGCATCAGCAACTGCCGAGCCAGATACGCCACCAAATATTGTGCTGGAGAGAACACCCACTTGCGCAGGTCCGCCGTGAAACCGACCAATCAAGCGGGTGAGCACGCCAATCAATGCTTCACCTAATTTGCCACCCATCATCAAACTGCCAGTTAGCATAAAGAATGGAATAGCGATCAATGGAAAGCTTTGTACCTGCTGAACCATTGTTTGAACCAATATGTCCATTGGGATCTTGCTACTGGTAGCAGCTGCGACCAATGCGGCCATCAGCAATCCGTGCGCAATAGGAACGGCAGCAGCAGCTGTAAACAGAAATATTACAATTATTAGAAAGCTCACGATTGAATTTCCTAGTAATTAACGTTAGGTCCGACTGCGGAATTTATTGCAGCTAACTCAGCAGCAGGTGTCTTCAATGCAGTGATAACGTCTTTGAACGCCAAAAGCATTAAGCAAATCATGCCCAACATCACACAACCAAAAGTCACCGATTGAGGTACACCCAAAATCGCCGACTTTTCGTCGTGAACGATCGAGAGCATCTTTAAAGTGGCAAAGGAAAGGGTGGCGTACATCATGGTGACGGCACTCCAAACCGCCACGCTCAGCCAACGCTGAGCGTGTGGGGAGATTTTGTCGCGCAAAAAAGTTGTCGTGATATGGCTGCCAGTGACTGCAGCCAATACCACGCCTGCCATCACTAACCAAGGGAACAGCATTTCTGGTACCTCGTTGGCCCACTGCATGCCGCTGCCAAGCACATACCGCAAAAGTGTATTGACGCAAAGTATGGCAAAAATGATGCTCATGGTCAGCCATAAAATGAACTGACAGCCCTTGATAATGATGTCGTCTAGTTTGCGCATGAAAGACAATCCAGCTTATTTGGCGCGAGCCGCAACAATGACTTTTTTCACATATGCACCAATCGGGCTGGCCATCCACTTGTCGTCTACATTGGCAGTGGCCTTTTCAAAGGCGGCTTTGTTGGAGCGGTTAATGATGGCTCCCAATGATTTGAGCTCCGCCTCAAGCTTATTGTCAGCATCTTGGGCCAAATTGCGCTGAAGCTTGGTAGCCTCAGCTGCAGCTTCCATGACTGCTTTTTTATTCGTCTCTGAAAGGCCATCAAAGCTCCGCTTATTCATCACAAAGGGTGTCATTTCATACTTGTGACCTGTCAGCGAAATGAACTTATTGACTTCGTACAGCTTGGCAGATCTGATGTTAACCAGCGGATTTTCTTGACCATCTACCACCCCTTGCTGCAGGGCCACATACAATTCAGTGAAAGCGATTTGCTGTGCCTGTGCACCCACTGCATTCATGATGTCAACTGTCACTGCATCGGGTGGCGTGCGCATTTTCAGACCCTTCATATCCTCGGGCGTATTCAAGGGGCGCTTGCTATTGCTCATATGGCGAATGCCATTGTCCCAGTAACCAAGGACAACCATACCTTTTTCGGCCGTTTTGTCTGCTAGTTCTTTGCCTACTGGGCCATCCATTACCTTCCAAGCGCTAGGCGAATCCGCGAACAAGAACGGCATTCCAAATGCCGCGTACTCTGGCACGACGTTGGCAAACGCGCCTTGACTGTTGGCAGTAATGTCCACTGCACCGGAGCGAACAGCAGTGATCAATGCGGGATCGGTTCCAAGCTGGCCGGAAGGTGAAACAGTAACTTCTACTTGACCATTGGTTTTAGCCTTGACGATCTCTGCAAACTTCAATGATGCAATGTGTCGGGGATTGTCAGGCGCTGCACCATGTCCAAGACTCAGCTTGACAATTTGGGCTTGTACTAAGCCAGTTGCCGCCAACACAACAGTTGCAACAAGGGTACGACGAAGAGTTAAGAAATTCATGATATTTGTCTCCAGGATAAAAATAAAATTTATAAAATTGAACAACAATTAACTAAGCAAGCACTTAATGAATCAACATACCGCCGTTGACATCAAGAGTGATACCTGTGCAGTATTTTGATAGATCACTGGCTAGAAACACCACCGCACCGGCAACATCGTTGGGTTCGCCTATGCGAGCGAGCGGGATGCCATCCAAAATTGCTTGGTGCTTGTCTACAGGTATCTTGCCTTTATTGATATCGGTTGCAATCAAACCAGGCGTTATGCAGTTGACACGAATGTTGTTTCCACCAAATTCGCGAGCCATCGCACGCGCTAAACCCAGGACGCCCGCTTTGGCTGCCGAGTAATGGGGACCACCTAAAATGCCGCCGCCCCGCTGCGCAGATACCGATGAAATGCAAATAATGGATCCACTGCCCTGTTCAACCATTGTTGGTAAGACAGCTTGTGATGCATACATCGTTCCACGCAAACTCACATCCAAAATGCGGTCGTAGTCTGAGCCAGTGAGGTCTAGGAATTTTGCAGGCTGAGTGATGCCGGCGTTGTTTAGCAAGATATCGATGCGACCGAATTTCGCCTTGATGGCTGCTGCGGCAACTTCGCACGATGCTTTATCAGTGACATTGGCCACCAGACCCAAGTGCTGCGAACCCAATGCCAAAGCGGCAGCCTGTGGATTAGCAGTCTCTAAATCCAGAATGACCACTGTTGCGCCTTGTGCGGCCATCATCTTTGCACTGGCAAAGCCCAGACCATTCATGCCTGCGCCCCCCGTAATCACGGCCACTTTGTCTTTCAATAACATGCACGTCTCCTTTGATTGATTGCTTCATTTATGACAAGAGCTGTGATTGTTTGTCAGACTTGTACCTGAAGACAAACGATATAAAATCAACAGTAATTCAATTTTTTTCATGTTGCATCGCAATAATTGGGCAATTAACAGACCATGATCCCGCCTCTCGCAGCACTGCAAGCCTTTGAAACCATAGCCCGGCGCAAGAGTTTTGCGTTGGCGGCAGAGGAACTGCACCTGACACCCTCAGCCGTTAGCCATCAAGTAGCTAAGCTCGAAAGCCTGTTGCATGTGCGCTTGTTTGAACGTTCGGCTCGCGGGGTGGAAATGACACTTGCAGGCCAGCAATACTTGCAGCGCGTAGCAAGTGCACTAGGCGCTATCAATACCGCCACCGAGGACTTGCGCCACGGCGTGCAAGACACTTTGTATTTACACAGCAGCCCCAGTTTTGCTAGCTTGTGGCTTATGCCTCGCATTGCCCTTTTCACTGAAATGCACCCTAATATTTCCCTGGTGTTGTCTGCGTCGCATGTGCATTCAGACTTTCAGTTGGGGCAAATAGACATCGACATTCGCTACGGTATGCCAACCTGGCCTAATCTGGAAGTGGAATGCATCTTCAACGAGCGGGTCATGCCGCTGGCCAGCCCAGCGTTCATCAGAAGTCACGCTTTAAGAGAACCAGAAGATTTGATGCGTGTGCCACTCATCCAATCCAGCATCAATGTAGTGCAATGGCCCGATTGGTTTGCAAGGTTTTATGCAGGCCAAAGACCTGAACGAATGGGACTGCGCTTTGACCGCGCCATGATGAGCTTAGACGCAGCTGTTCAAAATTTAGGTGTGGCGCTAGAAAGCGCCAGTTTGGGCCAAGCCTTGATCGACAGCGGGAAACTTCAACCCATTTTTGGAGACAACATGAGCCTAGAAGTGCAAGCGCATTTCATGGTCTATCCTTCGCGGCATGCTTCGCGTCCAGAAGTGAAAAGTTTTGTTGAGTGGCTCAGATTAGCGGCTGCCCCATCAGCACCCTAAGGTTGAATTAGCTTCATGAAACCCTGAATTTTCATCGCTTGCGCTTATCTTCGCGCTTCGCAAAAAATATGCTCCATGAATACGCACTTTCTACAAGCTCTGGCCCACGCCATTCGGTTTCTTTCCATTGACGCCATCGTCAAAGCCCAAGAGGGTCATCAAGGTGTGCCTTTGGGCATGGCCGAAATTGCAACGGCGCTGTATACCCGTCACCTCAAACACAATCCGCAAGACCCCGCCTGGTTTGACCGGGACCGCGTGGTGCTGTCCAACGGACACGGATCTATGCTTTTGTATTCGCTCCTTCACCTAACGGGATACGCTGCGTTTCCAATCGAAGAAATTAAGCGATTTCGAGTGTTAGGTTCAGTATGTGAAGGGCACCCCGAACTTCCAAGTGGACCAGCTAACGGTATCGAAGTGACGACAGGCCCCTTGGGCCAAGGCATCGCGAATGCATTTGGCATGGCCGTGGCCGAGGCTTTCTTGAATGCAAGATTTGGCAATGATTTGGTCAACCACCACACTTATGCGTTTGTAGGCGATGGTTGTCTTCAAGAAGGTGTAGGTCAAGAAATGATTTCCCTTGCAGGACACCTGCAACTGGGCAAACTCATCCTGCTATGGGACGACAACCAAATCACCGATGACGGCAGTACCGAACTCTCTATCAGTGAAAACGTTGCAGATCGATTTCGCGTTGCTGGCTGGCATGTGATCGAACTCGATGGCCATGACATTGAAGCTGTTTCTGTCGCACTTAGCGAAGCACGCGCCGACTCACGTCCTTCGATGCTGGCGTGTCGCACAGTGATAGCCAAAGGTATACCTAGGTTGCAAGGTCAACGAGGCGGACACAGTGCGCGTTTATTTGAAGAAGATGCACAAGCTGCGCGAGAGTTGTTAGTGTGGCAACACAAGCCTTTCGAAATGCCTACCGAAGTACAAGAAGCTTGGCTCAAAGCCGGTCAGCGTAGCCAAAAGGACTATGAAATATGGCAATCCCGAGTGGAAGCACTTTCTACCGCTGAACAACAAGAATTTGAGCGCATCGTGCGCGGCGAGCTCCCTGAAAATTGGCAGCAAGTGCTACTTGATTACAAGCACCAAGCATTGCATGCACCCCTAATACCGAGCGGCATTTTTATCTCTGCTGAGATCAACGATATGCTGGCTCGCATATTGCCCGAACGGATGATCGCTTGCGCTGACCTTGAAGCGCCTACCAATCACAAGCGAGGCTTGAGCGCCTTCGGCGTCCAAAACCGTCAAGGTGCCTATGTTCATTGTGGCGTGCGCGAACATGTGATGGGAGCCATGGTCAATGGTATGGCAGCCCATGGCGGTGTGATCCCCGCGGCAGTGACATACCTTGCCTTTGCCGACTACGAACGTCCAGCCATGCGGATGGCTGCCCTCATGGGCCTGCCGGTTAAATTTGTGTTCAGCCATGACTCCATCGGCATCGGTCGCAATGGCCCCACACATCAACCTGTAGAAATCATCGCATCGTTACGCGCAATGCCTAATATGTGGGTCATGCGTCCAGCCGATGCGATAGAAGCTGCTGAATGCTGGGAATTAGCTTTAGAACATCAGGGTGGTCCAGTTAGTTTGATTTTTGCTCGACAGTCTTTACCTTTGGTACGCCAAATACATATTCAAGAAAACCTTTCACGACGCGGTGCCTATGTGCTTCATGAAGCGGCATGCGGACATCGCCAAGTTACCTTATTGGCTACTGGTTCAGAAGTGATGCTAGCGGTGAAGGCGCGAGAACAACTCGAAGCATCTGGCATTGGCACTGCAGTTGTATCAATGCCTTGCTGGGAGCTATTCAATTTACAGGACAACGCCTACAAACACACTGTTTTGGGCAGCAGTGTTCGTATAGGCATTGAAGCCGCAGTTCGCCAAGGATGGGACGCATACCTCGGCTTAGACGGTGACTTTGTAGGCATGTCGGGATTTGGTGCATCAGGAACTGCAGATGAACTCTACCTACTGTTCAACATCACAAAAGAGGCAGTAGTAGAAAAAGTACACCGTTTGCTTGCTGAAGTAACCTAACTGAAAAGATTAGAAAAGTTAAAAACAAAACCCCCGCAAAGATCGTCAAAGTCGATTTGAAGGGCGAGTTTGTCAGCTACGCCCTGGCAAAGCCGTGCGCGAAGAACTCATCGTGCATTTCCCCTCTCACCGATCCAACGGACAAAGGCCAGAATTGGTGGACTTGTTCAGACCTTCCCTAGTTGGCATGGCGTGCAGGTGTATCATGGCGCTGGCTGCGACGACCTGATCACGACAGGCTCATCCAGAGGCAGACACACACGCCAAGCCGATCCGGCACCCGTTCTCGCTTCGAGGCAAGCGACGACGTCGGAGCGATTTCGCGGAGGTCAGTATATGCATCGCAGACATCCCAATGGAGACAAGACATGCTGGCAAGCAGAATGACTCGGAAGAACTTCAAGCACGCGCTTTGCGCAGCGTTGCTCGTTTGCGCGAGCGGCTTCGCCGCGGCGCAATACCCCGACAAGCCCGTGCGGCTTATCGTGCCGACGCCGCCTGCCAATGGGCTCGACATTGTGGGACGGATCCTCGCCGAAGCAATAAGCCCGGCGTGGGGCCAGCCGATCATTGTTGAAAACCGACCGGGCGCGAACGGCGCCATCGCAATGCAACTCGCGCGCGATGCCAAGCCCGACGGCTACACGCTTGCGATGACGTCAGGCGGAATCCTCGGCATCAACACCATCTTGAACCCGAAGCTGGGCTACGACTACAAGGACTTCGAACTCGTTGCGCCGACCTACCTGGTCCCGATGGTGATCGCTGTGCGCGCAGAGTCACCATACAAGACGCTGCAGGAGTTCATTCAGGCCGCGAAAGCTACGCCTGGCAAGCTCACGTGGGGCTATGCGGGCATCACGCAGCAACTCGTCGGCGAGATGTTCCGCCACCGCGCTGGCATCGACATTCAGGGCGTCACCTACAAAGGTAGCGCCCAGGGCATCACCGACCTGCTAGGCGGGCATGTGCCGCTGCTGGTGGACGCCATTGCCCCATCGCTACCGCATGTCAAGTCGGGCCGGATGCGCGCGCTTGCGGTCACATCATCCGCCCGTATTCCGCAGATGCCCGATGTGCCGACCGTCGCCGAATCGGGCATGCCCGGGTTCGAGGGCGTCGCATGGACCGGGATCATCGTGCCGAAGGCAACGCCCGCCGGCGTGGTTCAGAAAGTTGGCGACGAGATTCGCAAGCAGATTGCCGACCCGCGCAACCGTCAGCGCATCATCGACAACGGGCTCGTACCAGACACGCGCGATGCGGCCACGTGGCGCTCGTTCATCGAAGTCGACCACCGCAAGTGGGCTGAATTCATCCGCACCGCGGGGATCAAGGGCGAGCAATGAGCGGCTCGCGCGTCTACCTGCGCGTGAACCGCACCGATCCGGACGTCTGCGCTGCCGCTGCGGCGATCACGATGACCGACCTCTACGAGGCCATGGGCCTCGCAGGTCGAAGCGCCGTGATGTCGCCGCGCATGCGGCCCTTGCTTGCGGGCGCGCGCATGGCAGGCCCGGCGGTGACGGCGTGGTGTGGGCCCGGCGACAACCTCATGATGCATCGCGCGCTCACGCTGGCTGTTAGCGGCGATGTGCTCGTTGTCGTGTGCGGCGTGGAGATGTCCGCAGCGCAATGGGGCGACCTCGCGACCCGCATCGCGCAACGCCAAAAGCTCGCGGGCGTCGTTGTTCAGGGCTGCGTGCGCGATGTCGACACAGTTCGCGAGCTCGGCTTCGCGGTCTGGGCCACCGCGGTGCACCCGGCCCATCCCGAGAAGCGCGGACCGGGCTACGTGAACATGCCGGTGGTCTGCGATGGCGTGACGGTGAATCCCGGCGACCTCATCGTGGCCGACGGCGACGGCGTGCTCGCAGTTCCGAGGGCCTCGGCCTCCGCAGTCGTTGCCGCCGCCAGTGAGAAAATGCGCAAGGAAGACCGCATCATCGCCGCGGTAGCCGGCGGCGCGTCGCTCTGGGATGCCGCAAACATCAGCGCCCACTACGCGGCCGCGCAAGTCGAGGAGCTGGATCGCGCGTTTGACGATGCCTAAGCAGCAACGCAACGTGAGGTATCGCGGCGAATAGATCGCTATACAAACAAATACGCTAATCGATTTGGTGAGCAAGACTTGTTGGTGATTCGAATTGAAGAAATTCATTGCTTTGATTCAGAAAAGAGACCATGAAACCAATGAATTTGTCATGTAGCTCGATTGATGCCAAATTAAGCAAGTCCTCCTTTGTCGCAAGTAGGCCCGAATTTCTTGCTTTAGCGGCTCAGTACTTGCGGTTGGCAACTGGGCCTGCAGAGCATAAAATCACTAAAAGACGGGCTAAATTTGAAAAAAATCATCATCATTGCAGGACCCAACGGCGCTGGCAAAACCACTTTCGCCCGTGACTTTTTGCCTGCAGAAGCTAAAACGCTGCGATTCATCAACGCCGATTTGATAGCTGCGGGCTTAGCTCCGTTCAATCCAGAGACAGCCTCATTCAAAGCCGGTCGCCTGATGCTGGAAGAAATTGACGAATGCGTGGATGCTGGACACAGCTTTGCTTTTGAAACCACGCTGTCAGGCATGGCCTACTTGAAAAAGATTGCGGTCTGGCAAGCGCATGGATACCAAGTTAAGCTTTGGTTCTTGTCATTGCCCAATGAAGACATTGCTGTATCAAGGGTTGCGCGCCGTGTTTTGCAGGGTGGCCATAATATCCCTGAAGATGTATTCGCAGGCGTTTCAAGGCAGGTTTAGAAAACTTCCATGAACGTTACAGTAAGGCAGTTAACTCATGGGCATTATTTGATAGCTATCACCGCCCACCTAAACTGATTGACTGGAGCAACAAATGAATCCCAAAGACATCCGTACTTCTCCAGACCCAGATTTGGCTGGCTCATATGCAGCAATGCTTCGTGCAGCTCGTTCAGCAGAGGATGTTGCTATCAAGACCAATACCAGTATTTTGGTGTCATTAGACGGCAAAGATGTTGAGTTGACAGCAGCTGATTTGATTAAGTTGCGTGATCAAGAAAATCACCAGTCATAGCATTGAGTTGAAATATGTCAATCAAATAGCCAGCTTCGCGCTGGCTATTTTTTGCAACCTACTTTCACTTAAATGATAAGTACATGATGCACACCTACCAAGCATCAGTTCGCGCACAGGTCAAAGGCCGCAGCCAAGTGATCAAAACAGAAGTACGGGCCATGAACGCACAGGAGGCGCGTTGGTTGCTATGGGCTCAGTTTGGATTCCACAGTATTCAAGCAGGTCCGAGTCGGATCAAAAACCCAAAGTAAATTCCCAAAAAACTTATTGACTCAAAGTAGTATAGAAGTAGTATGGTTGTGAAATTTAATTAGTCGGGCCTGCAATACTCTTGAAACCCGCATGAATAATAGCTTTTCTTGATATTTTCTCTTTCAAAATCTCTCAAAAAACTTTATAATTCCCACACCAACCTGAGA
>Ga0209297_1000758_pt1 | contig 19835 bp, 36 predicted proteins | sample S_130805_MF_Meta_FD_187322 | JGI IMG/M metagenome (GOLD analysis project Ga0209297, IMG submission 187322) | Freshwater microbial communities from Lake Simoncouche, Canada to study carbon cycling - S_130805_MF_MetaG (SPAdes) (version 2) | ecosystem: Environmental > Aquatic > Freshwater > Lake ...
TCATCAGGGCCGAAAGATACTTTCTTAAACTCCCCAAATGCTGTCTTCATTGTGAAAGACCTTCCTAGGAAAATCTTCTCTTTAGTTACTGCCATTGTTTTTTGTTTTATTTATTAAATACTATTGCTCTTTGATTCAGGCTTAACACTAGCTAATATTTCTTTTAGCTTAGGTCTATGTTTCATATCTATTGCAAAGTCTGTTAAGACTTGATTAAAGAAGTCAAAAGTTTCCTGTGAGAAAACATCTTTGTTTTTCTTTACTGTTTTAGCCACTTTCAATTCCTTGTTTTCTAATTCTAATTCTTCCATTTTGTTTTGTTTTAACGGCCCTGACCTCTGTAAGCCTTCGGCTTTGGGCTATGTTTATTAAATGATTTCTTGGCTGAACCTCGTTTTCTACTTCCGAAGTTCACCTTTCTCGAATCTCCAGTCTTCGTTTTCGCCATCTCTATATATTTTTACTTGTATTGTTTCATCTCTAACTTGTTGGCAAAGCATCGCAGTTCCTCCTGCCATTGCTAATTCTTCTAAGAATACCATTTGATCTGATGACATTCTATCTCCGATAGCTTTAATCTCACAGCATACAAAGTAACCATACTTTTTATTGTAACCAATAATGTCAGGTACTCCTTTTCTACCTATAAAGGCCCTACCTCTAACAGCTAGGTTATTATTTCTCCACACTTCATTGCCACCATCCTTTAAAAAGTCTAACATCATCTTTGTTAAATTACTTGCTGATAGGTATGCCATTACCAAAATTACAATATATTATTAATATATTAATTAAGACGTACACGAGCAATTAAAAGATGGAGTCAAGTCTGTTAAATCTTGGCCCTTAAATAAATCATTTTGTGCCATCATTAATAAGTGCTTGTAAGTTGTATCTTGAAAGTAAGTATGTCCTCCTCCTTTCTCTTTACTTATCTCTTCATCTTCTATCCATTCATTAGCTAGTTCAGGGTAACTTCTTAAAATATTTATTATTGCATTTTTGCCTTTAAGAAAACATAAAGTACAATTACCTAAAATAGCAGGTATTTCTAAGGTATAAGGTTTTTTACTCCAATAGTCATTTACTTTAGCCTTATCTATTCCTGCATCATATAAAGGGAATCTTGGGTGTATGTAAGCTTGTCTTTGTTCATATCCTTTTACTCTGCGTTCTTCGTCTGACCTAAATCCTACCAACCATTCATAATTTTGTTTGCCATAGTTTTTTCTTAAATATCTCTTGGCTGTTTTTATCTTTAGCTCTAAAGTGCAAGACCTTTTGACTCTATTAGGTATATGCTTCCATTTATTATGCTCAAGCATACCTCTAAATCCACCTTCGTATTGTACTCTAATAACAGGAATATTTTCGTGGGCCTCAAAGTCATTAATAAACTTATAAGTCTTACTATGCTCTCTACCTGTATCTGCAAATATTACTAAGTCACCTTCACGATAATTTAAAATTGTCATTAAGGCACTTGTCTTTCCACCACTAAAATTAATTACTCTTTTCATTTTGTTTATTTAGTACCAGCGAATAAGTTCATCAGTTGGCATCTTGACATATTTTATTTTATCCTTTACTTTTATCTCACCTATTCTCCAATATCTTCTAGCCTTTACTCGTAAAAACTCTGCTCTTATAAATACTATTCTATCTCTTAGGTCTAAGTTAAAAGCAAAGAACTCTACTCTCTCATCTGAGATACCACTAGGTTTCCCATCATTCTCATACTCTAGCAAAAAATAACCCTTCTTTAAAGCTTCAGTTTGATGTATAACTAAAACCTTAGTACTCTTAGCAAATATTCTAATAGCCTGGTAAGTACCATCTGCAGCTTTAGCAGCTTCTATTTCAAAACGTCTTCTATTTCTATATCCTTTAGACATAAAGTTTTCTATTAGAGAACTTATTTGTTTTGGTTATAATAATTGTTATAAATATCTTCAAACTCCATTTTACTAATTTCTATATCAATAATAGAAGCACCCATAAACATACAAGTTTGTTTTATTAAGTTTATAGATTGCTCTTTTTCTTTTTCAAGTAATAGTTCTAAATTTCCCAATAAGACATTATACGATATCTTCCTACTGTCATACTTTTTTACAAGTTCTATTGCGTCTTGCATTGCTGTTTTCATAGGTTATTTGTTTAAAGGTTATTGTAATCTTGAAAGGTCATTGTTTCAGGTAAAAATCTTAATGCTAGGTTTTTTGTAGCTCCGTGTCTATTCTTCTCCACCTTACAAACTACTAAGTCACTAGGAGAATATTCTCTACCACCAATTTCTACTGACTCTGTTTGTTCGTAATAGCCTGGTCGCATTAGCATAATCACAGCATCAGCATCTTGTTCTATTGATCCTGATTCTCTAAGGTCAGAAAGCTGAGGCATCTTATCCCCTCGTTCTTCTACTCTTCGTGATAATTGGGATAGGGCGATAATAGGTACTTCCAACTCTTTGGCAAGTGCTTTTAGGCTTCTACTAATGTAGGATACCTCTTGCTCTCTGTTTTGGTTTGACTTGCCAGTACCACTCATAAGTTGAAGGTAATCGATAAAGATAATCTTTATGCCATACTTCTGTTTAAGAATAGTTGCTTTGGCTCGTAGCTGGGTTACACTAATACCGCCCATATCCTCTATGTAGATGGGGGAAGTAAGTATCTTGTCGTCAGTTCGCATTAAGTGAACTTTTTCGTTATCGGTCAGTAAATTCATTCTAAGACGTTTTAAGGGCAGTTCAGAGCTGATTGACTCTAACCTTTCAACTAACTGATTGGAGCTCATTTCGAGGCTAAAAATGGCCGTAGGGATGCATCCTTGGATTGCTATGTGATAGATACTAGAAAGCATAAAGGCAGTCTTACCCATTCCTGGTCTAGCAGCTATGATAACAAAGTCAGGATCTACCCAACCACAAAGAGTGTTATTAAGCTCCATAAAGCCTGTGTTAATGCCTAACAGCTGACCACTAACAGCAGCATCACGACCTTCATTTAGCTGCATAATAATTTGGTCTATAGTCTTTTCGTATATATTACCAAACTCTTGCAGTCCTAAAAGTTGTTTACCAAACGTAGCTAGGGTATCATCAGTAGATTCAGCACCATCAAAGGCCGATACCTCCATTAGTCGGCCCAATGTTGCTAACTTTCTACGCTTGTATAATTCTATTACTACCTCTATGTGAGTGTTTAGGTGAGCAGTAGATACAACACTATTCGTAATTTTGGATAGGTATAAGGCCCCTACTTCTTCTGAGTGTTTATTGTCTATAAGTCTTTGAAACACAGTACTTATATCTATTTGTATGTTCTTATCATACATCTGCTTAATAGTTCTAAATATTAGTTGGTGCCTTAGATCGTAGAATATTTCCTCGTTTAAGTAGTTAACTACTAAAGGCAAAGCTCTTTTATCTAGTAAAATAGAGCCTAAAATATTCTCTTCTAGCTCAAGGTTTTTAGGTAGGTTTATAACATCCATATTATAATTTTTCTATTTCTTGTTTAACTTCTTGCCAATATTGTTTTCTCCTTTCTTCAAAATTTCCTTTAAATCCTTGTGGAAATTCATTCAATATCTCATTTACTGCTATTAATGCACATTGTTTAGCAGTAGTTTTTATAAAAGAGTTAGTAAAAAAATTTTGCTTTAATTTAAACTTATCTACTAATTCTTCTGCTTTTTCTTTTGGTGTCATTTTAATTTTATTTTAGTTGTTGTGTTAGGTTCAAAGTTTTTACTATTCTTAATCCAGGTTCCTACTCTTCTAGCTATGTCAAAGAATTTTTGGTCTTGGTATCTCATCTTGCCTTTAGCATCAGGTTCAGTCCAATAGTCTAAGAATGATTGGTATTGATTACCAAGTTTATCTTTATGGGATTCTATGGTATTAACAAAAGCTTCTTTATCCTTATATATTTTATTAGTATTATTAGTATCAATATATATGTTATTATAGGGTAAAGTTTCTTTACCACTTTCGGTAAAGTTTCTTGACTCGTCAGGTAAAGTTTCTATACCAATGGTAAAGCTATTATCTTTTTTGTTGTATTCTAGTGTTTTATGGTCGTTTAAAAGCTTAGGAAATATCTCATTAGTAGCCCTTAGATGTCTTGTAACATCATTTTGCATTACTAAACCCCTAGCAACAAGATTTTTTATTATAGTTATTATAGTTTGTTTTGATAGGTCAAGGTCTTTGGCCATATTTTCCCTTGATTTATAACACCAATGCGATTCGTTGTTTTGTAATTTGTAAATGCTATCCAAAACACAATACTCATTACAAGATAAATGCAAAGATTTACGGATTGGATGGATTATTGTAGTATAATACATAATAAAAAAGCCCATCGGTTTTGCTAGAAGTACGAGTTCTAACGCCACCTAGGGCAGAAAGTTTTAATTGTTATCTCGTACATAACATAACAAATTTACAAAGAATTTTCAAATAATTCTATTGTTTTAAATAATTCATAAGCAACCTGTGGAACTATTGCATTTCCTCCTGATTTAATAGATTCTTTTCTCCACTTAGAAAAGGTAATAGAGTCCAATCTATCGGGAAACCCATCATTTCCATTACAAACAGGGGAGACAGTGGGGAACTTTTCCCATTCTCTAATTCTCCTTTTCTCGCCATTGCTTCTAAGCACTTGCTTGCTTGTGTATTCCCTTGTAGTCTGTAGCTGTCCTCGTTCGCTGATGGTGTTGGTAGCATCCCCATTGTTGCCATTTGCTTTAATGGATTTTGTAAATTCACCCCTTTCGCTTTGTGCCTTGCTTGTGCTTTGATAAATGTTTCCTCTTTCCTGGATGTGTTCCAATCGTAAGCACTCGGTGTTGGCAGCATAGAATTTATCTGTGTGGCTAAATTGGGCATCTTTGTCCCATTCGGATATTTTTGCATTCTTTCCTGAAACTTCTCCAAGTTTTGAACATCCTCTCTTGTTGTTGGAGTTAGCAACAAACCAGATCCTATCTCTTCTGTGCGGTGCGTTGACGCTTGCAGCTGGAATAAGAAACGGTTGAACTTCATAGCCTTCCCTTTCCAAATCAGAGCACACCTCTTCGAATACCAATCCCCCTCCCCAACTAACAAGTCCACGAACATTCTCACCAATAATCCATTTGGGTTCAATCTCCTTGATTGCTCTAAGCATTTCAGGAAAGAGGTGTCTTTCATCGGCTTTCCCTTTTCTGAGTCCTGCTGTTGAGTATGGTTGGCAAGGAAATCCTCCGGTGAGGATGTCGATTTCTCCTCTGTGAATAGAGAAGTCTGTTTTAGTAATGTCATTATAACTTTTTGATGTTGGAAAATGATGTTTTAGAACTTTTTGGCCGAACTCATTCCATTCACAATGGAAAATATTGTCCCAACCCATCCAATGTGCAGCTAAATCAAAGCCACCAATACCTGAAAATAAACTTCCGTGTGTCATATTTAAGGATTTTTAGATATGATTCTAAAAGCCACTACTCTCTCTTTGTCTAAGTGCTTAACCATAAACTTCTTCCTGGCAATAGGGTTCAAAGACTCTCTAATGCTCTGTGCTGTCACTTTAGACTTCCTACTAGCTGCTGCTATAGATTTAAAATGAATCTCTTCCTTGTTGTCTATAAACACCATTCTAACTGGTATATTATTTTCCATCCCCTTTATCTCTTGACTCATATGGCTTGAAATGGTTTTTTAGCCCTTTTATAAATTGTTTGTTATTATACTTAAACTCTCTTTTGACGAAGAACTCTTCATCGATTTTTCCTCCATCCATTGCATTGGGATATACGAGAATGTCATCATCGTAAAAGTTCCTAACCATACCTGTGTCGTATAGTACGACTTTCCAAACTGTGTTTGTATCTGATCCGTAATCGATCCAGGCGATTGCTTTTCCGTACCCAAGAGGAGTGTGAACATCTATTGTATTTTTTAATTGAAATATCATTTGTACTTATATATGTATTCTTTAATTTCTACTACTGCCATTGTAGAGCAATAGACAACAATAAAAACTGGTACTGCAATAAAAAAGAATTTTAACATCCCTATTGTTTCTTTCATATTATTTCTTTAAGGATATTTTAAATGTTGTAGTAGATACTCTAGGTGCTGGGTGTACCATCTCGCCTGTCTCAGGATCAACCATAGGAGTGTTAATAGTCCTTAGCATCTTCTCTCTTTCTTTAAGAGCATACTTAAGTGATTCTACTTCATTGTTAAGTTTAGTCCAAGCATAGTCTTGGTCATAGATATACTTAACTCCTGATTCTATCTTAGTAACCTCACTACCTAATACATCAGCCTTACCACCAGGATACTTGGCTAGTTCATCTACTACGATTTCTCTAAGTTCACTACGAACACCATCGAATAATTGTGCGATAGCATCCATACGAACTAATGTTTCTAGTGCACTATCGCCTGTCTCTTTAAAGTGCTCTACAATTGTAGTCTTAATCAGGTCGTTATTAAATTTACTAGGTTCATAAGTAGCTAGTTCTACCTTCGGTAAAAATATTTCTGTACTCATTATTTTTTTGTTTTAGATGTGAATGATTCTTTTTTAGACTTAAGCAACATTAGTAAAGCTTGGTCGCCATCTATGTATTGCTTGTATCCATAATATAGATCTACTAGCTCCTTATTTTTTGTGCAGTCAGTAATTTGTTTAATTAATTCTACTCTATCAACTTCTACTTCTGCTATCTCTTCTACTTCTACCTCTTGCACGACAGGTTTTTTGGCTTCCTCTTTAGCCCTAGCATCTGCTTTCGCATCTGCAAAGTCCATCTCTTCAGCAGGAGTCGCTTCAAATCCTGCTGCTTTCATTAACCAAGCAAGTAAGTTCCTATAAGCCTTACCAATCGCCCTTGTTTGTGCCATACTAAGAATAGCATATTCATCAAAGTATCTCTTAGTTTTTTCGGCATTCGAGCATAAGGCAATGCCTGTAGCAACGAGCTGACCTGTAGTAATATTGCGTACCTCACAAGTCGCCATATATTTAATAGCAGTTTCATTGGATAAATCTTGAGTAGATGTAATAATTGGCATCAATCCTAGTGAGGCCCCACAGAACTGCCAACCCTCAACGTTGACAAACTGCTTCCCTTGTATGTTAGAACTAAGTCCTTTTTCTTTTATCAGCTTACTTAATTCAGTAGCTAATTGTAACATAGAATCTTTATTAATTAAAGAGTATGTTGGTTTTTCTAAATCTAAATTAACATTAGTTGTTTTTGACTGTTCCATAATTTAAAGTTTTTGGTTGGGTTTCTTGAAAATAATAAGCTTCTCTTGTTGGATACTTTTGCCATATAGACAAGATTGATTCCATTAGCTCAAGATTGGCTTGTGAATAATTGATTTGGTGGATAATCTTAGCGATGAATAATCGCTTTTCAGAATCATCCCATAGTGCGAATTGACTTAGCATTTCTTAAGTGTTTTGGTGTTGGTAAATAAAGTTTAAGTAAGAATCTTATTTCTTCAAATTGTTCTTCATAGATATCATTAGTCCTCATATCCTGTTGGTGCATACGTAATCCGTGAAGGACTGTTGTATGGTCACGAAAAAATAATCGGCCTATTGAGGCTACTGTAGAGCCTACGTAAGTTTTTAGGATGGCATAGCACATATTCCTAGTTAACACTAAAATGCGTGATCTATCTTTAGACAAGGCATCTTTGTATCTTACATTCATTTCTTTACAAACAAACTGAATTATTGCTTCTCTATCAGGTTGCTCAATGTTTATTACTCCTGGCATAGTGTAGTAGTTTATTTTATTCGGTGAAATCATAAATTTGGTTTTTTAATTCTTCTATCTTCTTGCGATAGAAAGCTTCTACAATCTCAATCATCTCTTCGTCAGCCTTAGCCAACCTAGTGCGAATCTTATAAGGTGTGTACCCTGTAATCTCACAAATCTTCTTTATATCGCCATACTTAAGTAAGGCACGATAATCTCTAATTAGCATCTTTTAGTTTTTTATATAATTTATAATGTCTGTCAATGGAACGCATTGCTCCTTCAATCGATGTGAAATAATCACCTCTCCAATAGTAGAACTTATCTAAGGGTTTTTTGGAGTCCCAATGGATAAACATACCACGATAGATGTAATCTTTTTTAAGCCTTTGGCCATCTATGGTTATCATAAAATAATCCTTAAGGCCTTTTTGTTTTAAATGTGATGGTGTAGGGTGCATACTTATTCAGTTGTTGAAAAAATGGTTTCAGTAATTTCAATGTTAGGCTTTAAAGATATGCCACTAGCAGCACTCATAAATCTTTGGTAAGCCTGTTCTTTTTTATCTGATATGGTATGATCTACATACACACCATCCTTTTCTGTCCAATATCTTATGTAGCCTGTTATTGGATTAGTCTCTGTGATAAACTCGAATTTAGTCATATTATTGGGATTTTTGGTTTACTTTATTAAGTTTTTGGTGTCTTTGGAAATAAGACTGAACTCCACTTGAATTGATTTGGCTCTGCATATTCTCATAATACACAGGATCAAGGAAAGTTTTTGCTTGGTAGTTGTAATAAACCTGGTCGCCAGGATAAAAGTTTTTGCCAGTTAGACTGCATCTGCAATCATATTTGACGGTGATTAATTCAAATGACATAAATGGGTTTTTTGGTTAGTTTAATTTAGTGTATTTTCTAATAATAGATAGATGCTGTTCAGTTGATCCGACTAAATCAAGTCCTTGTTTAAGGAACTCGCTATGAACTTTACGCTTAATATAAGGGGAGGCATCACGCAAATAATGACGGTAATCGTAACTCCAGTAATAAGCCAGTCCAACATAATTTTCAGTACCAACGAAGTTTTTGTCTGAATGCCAAAGCAACATATAAGCTGCGTGAGGCATTGTATTTAAATTGATGTTCATAATAAAGGTTTTTGTTTAGTTTTGTTTTAATGCTTCTTTTAGTTTAATTGCTGTATGTGTATAACCTGACATAGATGGATGCTCATTAATTATATCAAGGCAAGCATTATATAAAATTTTTAGATCCATTATTGGTAATTTTAAACTAATAATAGAATAATCTGTTTTTACATCAATTTTAATATGTTTCATAATAAAGGTTGCAGTTTATAGTGTGCCTCACTTTTTGTTTATTTTTATCGAAGTTAAGGAGTTTTTGCTAGTTTTAAATATTTTTAGCAGGTTTTTATTTGTTAAAGTAATCATAAAAGATTTTTGTCATCACAAAAGATTTTTGGCCTAAGGGGATTTTTAGCAGGTTTTTGGGCCTATCAATTAATTGCATAACTAAATAATGTTTAAACATTAATGTTATAACATTGATATGCTTTTATACATACTTTGGCCCTGGCCTAAAAATAGTATTTTAAGCCTGTTTTAAGGGCCCTGGCTAGCTTCTTTTTTGTTATTCGTTACTTTGTACATTAAAATTAAATTTAGGGCCTAGAATTGGCTGTATTAATTAGCTAGATATTGGGCCCAGCTGCTTTTTTCTTTCTGCTCCTGGCTTAGCTCCTGGGTTACTTTGTCAGCCATTGCCTGCAGCTCCTTATTATAAAGATCCTGCAGGAATTCAAGCCAATATCTTTGCTTAGGATCATTCAAGGACTGTATTTTTTTAATTTTGTTTTTTAGTGCATAAATATTCATAAAATATTAATTTAATGAGCTCCTGGCCTAGTTTCGAACTAGTAAGCCCCTAATGGCCCAGGATATAAAAAAAGGCCCTAAACTAAATTAGGGCCCTAAAAAATATTATTTTTTAATTACTGTATGAATATTGGATATTTCGAGCTTTAAGATCCTTAAGGGCCTGGCCTGCTTTAGATCCTTTAGGCTGTTGTCCATGTATTAATAGGGCAAAGCTTTGCTTAGTTTTATAGGCTGCTTCGTCCGTGTGATCGATTAATAAGCCTAGTTTTTCGGCCTGCTCAGGACTGTACACTACTTTAGCAAATTTTAAGCCGTGCTCATTTATCTGAGCGTCTAATTTGCCGCCCTCGGACGCGTTAAGTATTAAATTGGCTGGGATATCCTTAATATAATTAACCCAATAAACTAAGCTTTTAGTATATGCGTAAAAAATTACACTAGGCTTAGATATTGCCACCTGCAGCCAGGCCCTAAAATAGGACTCGTTAAAAAAGTCACCTGAAACGTGTATGCGAACTATGCCAGCTTTAGCAGGTAAGCTGCTCAAAATAAGTTCAGCAGCTTCTGAGCTCTTTAAGTTTCTTAATAGCTCAAAATTATGCCACCTGGCTAACCTTACAGCAGGATAAACAGCTTCAGCCGATGCAGCAAAGCAACGAAATTGGGTATTGGGGCCGTCTGTTAGTCTCCCTGTAGTTCGATCCGCTTTGCTTAAGCATTCGTTTGCGAATGGGCAGCTGTGACCTGCAGGCAAAGAAAATGTATAAATTTCCTTTCCTAGTTTCGCGTTACCGCGTTGAAATTTTAGTAATGTGCTCATAAAATAAAGGTTTGTTTGTTATTTAATTAATGTTTTTAGTTCTTTTTTTAGCTCCTTAGCTTTAGATCCTCTGTAGTTTGTCGCATTGCTTAGAAAGTATAAAATAATACTTTTAGCCGTATCCTGGCCGTAGTTTTCGCAATGGCTGTTTATTGTAAGCATAGCAGCCAGGTAGGGACGTGCTCCAAAATAAGGGGCCTGCCAGTCGTTTAAGATCTCCTCAGCTATCTTATAAACTGGCCTAGTGTTAATCGTTTGCATTCTGTTTGTTTTTATAGTTATTAAAAAAATATCCTTTGTAAAATATAAACTCAGCTTCGCGGCTAGTGTAACCGTATGAATAGAATTTATTTTTATTGTGCAGGTTTTCAAGCTGTTTATAAATTTTAGTATTTTCAGGCCTGCAGCACTGTTTGATTGCGAAAAACGTTTCGATATCGTGTTCAGTTTCCTGAAAGTAAAGTAAGTAAGTTTTTCGAGTAAAGTTTAACATGTTATTTAGTTTTAATTGTTTCGTAAATTGTTTTAATTAGTACGTAAGTTAGTAAGCTGGCTAAGCTCACTAGGATCAACTCTAGTAGTGTTATCATTATTCTTTAATTAATAGGTAAATAAATAGCTTAGCAACGTAAGCAAAAAAGAAACAGAATAAAATTAGCTGAGCTGCAAATAAGTAAAGCATAAAATAAAGGTTTATAGGTTATTAAAAATTAATTAAGGTACAAACGTTTCGAGCTGCAAGCATAGACTGTAAAGAAATACAAGGCGTTTTTAATGTAGTGCTTAGTGCTTTAGCTGTAGGCTTTAGATCGTTATATTTAAGCCATAATAAGGAGTAATAAGTATGTTCTATCTTATTACCTTGTAATATAACGCCAATAACGTTTGAAGCTGTAGTCTCTTGCTTATTAGCCAATAAATAGGCTTTAGCTAGTTCAATTTTCTTTGTAGTGTTTGTCATTGTTTGTTTGTTTTAGTGTTATTTGATAGAGTAAATATAAGTACTTTATCAATACAAACATCAAAGAATGTAAAAAATAATTAAATTATTTATTTATTTTTATAGTGTATTAAGTACACTAAGTAAGTTAATTGGGATACATTAGTAAAGTAGTATATTGTAGTATGTTACAGTTATCAATATATTACTTATATTATATAATACAGTTAGTATTGATCAATACATACAGTATAGTAAAGTATATTGTATTGTAAGTATTAAAGCTAGGTTCTTACTTTTGCCATCAGCTTGCGTAAACTATCAATGAAGTATAAATACATTAACTTCGTCTATGTAATAGGCTGCAATTTAACATAATGGTAATTATAAGGCAATCTCACTATTGATTATCAGATAGTTAAGTATGAATAAAAAAGGTATTGGGCTATAGGTACCCCCTACTACTTTTTTTAGTGTGTAAAAAGTACACTAAGCCTTGGGCCCTTCATTATTCTGATATAAAACAAAGACTTAACCATTTTTGACATTTGATTTTTTTTATTTTCCTATATAACACATTATAAAAACCAATAATATGAATGCAGAGTTCAAAGACATCACTAAAGAAGCTTTTATCATAGCTTACAAGGAGAACTTCGGTAACATAACCATCTCTTGTGAATCAGCTGGGGTATCTAGGTCATCGTATAACGTATGGGTTAAGAATGATCCTGAGTTTGCTAGGAAACTAGCTGAAATAGAACCTGAGGAGATAATGCTAGACTTTGGGGAACATAAACTGATGGAACGTATTGCTAAGGGTGATACGTTAGCTACTATGTTCTTGCTTAAGACAAAAGGTAAGCGTAGAGGATACATCGAAAGACAAGAGGTAGCTCACGAAGGTGATGTGGTGAAGCAGATTACTGTTAACGTCTTAAAGGCTAATCACGTTGATGATGTTCCAAAGCTAGATGGTGATGAGAATTCGCAACTAGAAGATAGTGGTTTTGTAGTTCCTGCTACTGAAGCTGCCAATATCCAAGATATACCACTTTACGAGTATGATAAAGAGGTAGAATTAGAGAATGAAGCTGGTAATTACGAAGAATAGCTCTATTTGTCAATATAAGACGATTCTAGCCATTATCTACCTTTGAGTAGTACTATCTATCCAAAATGATACAGAGTGTCTTAAATCGCTTCTAAATAGCTTTTATGTTGATGAATGAAATTTATGGAAAAATTCATGCAATCAAAAAGTAAAGCTATAAGTTGACTTTTGAGCCGAAAGTGATTGATAAACGGCTCACTAATGATTCATAAATGGTCATTAATGACTCATATTCGCATTAAATGTGTCATATAAGGCACATTATGACTTATGTTACCCCTACCTTCCTATAAAACCAAAAGTATTAGCTTTGACTTGAGCAAACCAAAAATTTTAATTTATTTATATGGAAGTAACCACCAATGTCGTCTTTGAGGTACTCAACAACTCTAAGAAAAGGATTTCTGTGATGCAAGGGGGTACCAGGTCAGGCAAAACTTACAATGTGCTTACCTGGTTTATCGTAAAGCTCCTACAAGAGAAGGGCAAAACCCTAACTATTTGCCGTTCATCCCTACCAAGCATCAAAGGTTCCGTTATGAGAGACTTTATCGAGATATTGTCTAAATATGGGCTATACTCAGAGGAGAAACACAATAAATCAGAGAATTTATATTTCCTAAATGGAAATACTGTAGAATTTGTATCTACTGACCAACCTCAGAAGATTAGAGGTCGTAAAAGACATTATCTGTTCATTAACGAGGCAAATGAGGTGAATTACGAATCTTGGATGCAATTAGCCCTAAGAACTACGGATAAAATCGTAATTGACTATAATCCATCCGATTATTACTCCTGGATTTACGATAAGGTCATTCCTAGAGAGGATACTGACTTTACGATTACCACTTATAAAGACAATCCTTTCCTAGATAAAAACATTATTGCGGAAATTGAAAGGCTTAAGGATGCTGACCACGAATATTGGAGAGTATATGGATTAGGGGAAAGGGCTATTAGTGAGGCTACGATTTATTCACATTGGAGAAGAAGAAGGAATTTCCCTGAGGGTGGAGAAGTTTTCTACGGACTTGACTTTGGTTATAACAACCAAACGGCCCTAGTTAGGGTTAAAAACTTTGATGGGGACTTATATGTCGAACAATTGATATATGATACTAAGATGTCCACTTCCCTTTTGATAGATCGTCTTAAGTCTATGGGCCTTTCTCGTAGAGATGAGATATTTGCGGATGCTGCGGAACCTAAGACAATAGCCGAAGTAAACAAAGCAGGGTTTAATTTGAAATCAGCTACCAAAGATGTCTTTGCGGGAATCAACAAGGTCAAATCATTTCCATTATTTGTAAAATCTGAGTCTTTGGATTTGTTAGATGAGATTAAAAACTACAAATGGAAAACAGACCACGATGGCAACACAATGGATGAACCTGTTAAGTTTAGAGACCATTTAATGGATGCTATGCGTTATGCTATTTATTCAAAATATGCAAAAGCTAAGAGAGGTTGGATTGTTTAGGCTAAAAATTTGTTACTTTTGTAAAAATATCTTATAGTGAATTTAACAGACATATTATCTGCAGTAAATCCTTTTAAACAAAAGGCTACTAACAATAAAGATAAAAACTTGGGTGCGAATCCCCTTCCCAATTTCGGAGGTATCATAGGTGGAAGACCAATTTATCCTAATTTAGACTATCAAAAATTTGTAGCTGATTATACACTTAACTCAGAGGTTTATTCTGTAGTGAAGCGTATATGTAAAACTGTATCAACAGTTCCGTTTTATGTTTACAAGGTTAAGAATAGAAAAGAATTAAATAGATACAAAGCAACTATCTTAAATGCTGAAAGCACAGCCGATTTAGCAAAAGCTGAAATGGTTAGAGTAAAAGCACTTGATGAAATTGCTGATACTCCCTTAAATAAATTATTAGAAGCTCCTAACGAATATCAATCGTTTTCTGAATTACTAGAAAATGTCATTGGTTATAAACTAATAACTGGAAACTCATATATATGGGCGAACAGATTAGCTAGTGGAAAAGTTTCTGAACTTGTTACTCTCCCACCTCAATATATCGCAATTATTAGCGATGGTACAATCAATGGGGTTGAAGGCTACCAATTTACTTTAGTTGGGTGGGATAAGTTAGCAAAAGAAGATGTCATCCATCTGAAATACTTCAACCCTATTTTCAACACGAATGCCCAACAGCTTTACGGATTGAGTCCCCTTCAAGCTGCGTATAGAACTATACAACGTTCTAACGATGCTAAGGATACCTCTGTAGGTATGTTACAAAATCAAGGCCCTAAGGGTATCTTGTATGCAGACGAATCAAATGATTTCGGCCCTGAACAAGCTGGTAAGTTAAAAGAAGATTTTTACAATCAATATGGAACAAGAGGTCGTATTGCTAAGAACGCAGGAAACATTTTAATAGCAGGTGCGAAATTAGGTTGGGTGAATATGGGAATGAGTCCAGTTGATTTACAAATATTAGAATCAGAGAAAATAACACTTAGAGAACTTTGTAATGTTTACGGAGTTAACTCTGCTTTGTTTAATGATCCTGATAACAAGACTTATAACAATATGAAGGAAGCTAAGAAGGAAATGCTTACACAAGTTGTACTTCCTGAATTAGTTTTACTTCGTGATGCTTTGAATAGATTCTTTGCTAATGAAATGGGGAAAGATTACTATATCGATTTTGATATTACTGTCTTCCCTGAATTGCAAGAGGATATGAAAGAGCTTTCTGCTATCTTATCTCAATCTTGGTGGATTACACCTAACGAGAAAAGAGCAGCTATGCGTTATGATGTTGTACACGACCAAACAATGGATGAGATTTATATTCCAGCAGGTTATTTACCAATAGCTGAGATTACAATGCTACAAAATCCAATGGATGCACAACAACAAGGCGATTACAATATTCCACCAGTAAAATAATAACTATGGCAACTTTTGTTGAATTTATATCACAACTTCATACTTCTAAGCAACAAGCAATCGTATGGCATCATCAAACAGATGATTTCTCTACGCATAAGGCTTTGCAGAATTATTACGATGGAGTTTTAGAACATATAGATGGATTGGTAGAGTCAGTAAGTGGTATCTATGGAAGACCAATGGGTTATTCTGTACAAACACTTAAAGACTATCAAGACACAGAAATGGTAATAGTATATTTCCAAGAGTTATACGCATACTTACAAAACCAAAGAGTTACCTTGTATAACGAATCGTGGATACAAAACCAAATCGATGAGATTGCACAATTAATTGCTGAAACAATTTATCTTTTAACTTTAGACTAATGGAATTTAACTCATTCGATGTTTTATTGAAAGCTGTTATAGCAGATATAGAACTTAAAAAGACAGACAAGACAAATCCTAGTGGAATTGCTCACGCAAATGAATTAATCGCTAGTGGTGATATTATCAATCCATCAACTTGGAATCATCCTACTTCTCAAGCAGAAAATGATTACATTGATGCTAATGGTATTGAAGCTTATGGACAATGGCATTTAGGAATCAACAGTCAAGCTGATCCAAAAACAAAAGACCATTATCATTATGTTTATACATCTGATTTTGAGCACGTAGATAGAGCAGGGCTTATTGCTATTAGACAACGTTCTGCTCAACAAGGATTAGATGCTGTTTTTACTGCAGCTGGTAAAATGCTAGAAAAGGTAGATGCTAAAAGCAATGATTAATGCCAAAAATAAAAACACCTGCTCAGCAATTCAACTTGCAACAAGTAATTGCAAGGAAAGCAATAACTGAATATAGGCCAAAATTACAATCTGCTTTACAAGCTGATTTTAATAAAGCTGCAGAGTTGGTGAAAGAACTAGGAGCACAACAAGTAGTAAATTTTAGGAAGACATTCTTTAATCAAGATAAAGTTTCTAATATTTTACGAACTTTGTATGAAGGAGTTGGAGGATACACAGCGATGACGTATCAAAAGATGTTTGACAAGTATAAAAAAGATGACTCTGTAGATTTTAATACGGATTCAATCTTTAAGGATTGGTTAGCTTTTATGCTTACATATTGGACTGCTTATAGTGGCCCTAAGATGTACGGCATACAGAACACAACAGATAATGAGATTGCAAGGTTATTAAACCAAGCTATTGATTATGGAAGAGCAAACAATCTAACAACTGACGAAGTGAATAATATGGCGATTCAGTTATTAAGAGAAGGTAAAATAAACAACGCAAGAAGTTTATTAATCGCAAGGACTGAATCACATCAAGCACTTAGCACAGGAGCATTAGGAGCAGCACAAAAAGTTAACATACCTTTGCTCAAGCAATGGGTTCACGCTGAGTATGTTGGTAATCCAAGAAACTGGCACCAAACTTTAGATAGCCAAACAAATCCTGATGCTGGGGGAGTAAGATTACCTGTGAATCAACCATTCCTGGTAAACACTCCAAATTATGGTGTAATAGAAATGCAATACGCACACGATGCAAGTGGAGGGGCAAGAAACAATTGTAATTGCCGATGCTGCACGGTGTATGTTGATTAAACAAATAAATATGAGTAATTTTTATAACAAGAAATCGGTAGAAGGTGCTCCCATTGATATGGAAGACAGTAATAGAACCATTATGGTTTATTATAGTGCCTTTGGTAACGTAGATAGCGATGGTGACATAATCACCCCAGGTGCTTTTACTAAAACCTTAAAAGAAAACGGCCCCCAAGCTAAAAACAGAGTATGGCATTTAATGAACCACTCTACCGATAAACCTATCGCTAAACCTTTCAGTATGCAAGAGGATGCTTTTGGTTTAAAGGCTCAAGTAAAACTTCCTAATACAACATTAGGAAATGATCTGTATGAATTATACAAAGCAGGTCACATCACAGAACACTCTATAGGATTTCAGACTGTTAAGTCTCAATCTAAAGGGCAGTTCAATGAAATCACAGAAATTAAATTGTACGAAGGCTCATCCGTTTTATGGGGAGCCAATGCTAATACTCCGACAGTAAGTGTTAAAGCTGAAGGGAAGCCTGAAGTTATAGATGAAATCAATAAAACGATTAAGTCTTTAAGAACAGGCAACTTTACAGATGCAACATTTGAGTTGTTAGAGTTAAGGCTAAAGCAATTACAACAATATCTATCTGAAATCGAAAACGAAAGTTCAATTATCGAAGTTTCACAACCGCTTGAGAAAGCATTGGAAGAAGTCGAAAATCCGAATGTCAAGGCTGAGATGGAGCTTGTCAATTATTTACAATCATTTAAAATTTTCAACTAATGAACTTAGAAGAAGTAAAAGGTGCATTTGACGGAGTTAAAAGCGAAGTTAAAGAAGCATTTGAATCTGCAAAAGCAGAAAACAATATCGCAATGGAAGCGGTAAAAGCAGACATCTCTGTATTAAAAGATGAAATAGAAAAATTAGAAGCAAAAAACAATCGTGTTAAAATGAATCAAAACGAAACAAAGTCTTTCAATCAGTTATTAGCTGAAGGAATAGAGAAGAACGCTGACAACATTGGTAAGATTGCAAGAGGTGAGCATAAGAGCACATCTTTCGTAATGGATGCTAAATCAGCAGGTACAATGACTGAAGCTGTCAACTTAACTGGTGACATTCCTCGTCAATATGCAAATCAAGTTTACGCTTTACCTTCTCGTAAGGTTCACGTAAGAAGTATCACTCCAATTGGTCAATTATCAACTGGTTTGTTTACTTTCCCTAAAGAAACAGGTGGCGAAGGCAACCCAGCTCCTCAAGTACAAGGTAGTTCTAAATCACAAGTTGATTTTGACATTACTATGTCTGATGCTGCTGCTCAGTACATTGCTGGTTTCACAAGAATCTCTCGTCAAATGTTGGATGATGTTCCTGCTATGACTTCTTTCTTACAAGCTCGTTTGTTAGAGAAGTATTTAGTAGCTGAAGATTACCAATTATTAAGTGGTGATGGAACTTCTCCAAACTTACAAGGTATCTTAGGTGTTGCTGCTAGTTATAGCGGTTCTTCTGCAGTTTATGTAGCTCAAATCATTGAGTCTTGTGCTCAAGTTGCTGCTGCAAACTACAATGTAACTGGTATCTTAATTAACCCAACTGATTGGGCTCAAATTATGTTAACTCAGAACACTAATTCTCCATACTCTTTACCTGGTGCTACAGTTGTATCTCCTGATGGAACTTTATCTATCGCTGGTATTCCTGTTTACCAATCAACTGCTATCACAGCTGGTACTTTCTTAGTAGGTGACTGGGCTATGGGTGCTCAAATTATGCAAAATCAAGGTATCAATATTCAGTTCTCTGAGTTTGATGCTGACAACTTCACTAAGAACTTAATCACAGTTCGTGTTGAGGCTAGAATTGCATTCCCAATTTACTATCCTGGTGCGTTTGTAACAGGTACTTTTGGTGCTTAATTAGTTCCTAATTTAGGTAGGGGTGTAAAAGCCCCTACCTTTTTAATATATTTATATGCAGATCGTTAGAGATATTACGACAATAACAGAACCTACTGACATTATTGTCACTTTAGAGGCAGCTAAAAACTATTTAAGGGTAGATTTTAATGAGGATGACACCTTGATTCAAGGTCTAATTGACTCTGCAATAAAAAGATTGGAGCAGTATGCAGGTATTGCATTTTCTCCAAGAGAATTACAAGTGGTTGCCTTTGTGGATGAGTTCATAGAACCTCCATACGCACCAATTAATACCATATCAAAAATTGAATTTTTTTCAGGTGGTGAGTGGATTGAACTTACTGCTGAATTTGATTATTATACTTTAGGAGAAACCTATAAAAAGGTATTCTTTAGAACTGTTGGCCCCAATGAATTTAGGTTTACCTACGAGTGTGGGTTTACAACAGTTCCATCAAGCATCTACAATGCCATTTTAAAGCTTGTTTCTGACCTCTATGACTTCAGGTCATCTGAAAGTCCAAACGACAAGCTAAGTGAGACACAAATGACCGCATACGAGCTTATACAACCATTTAAAAGAATTAACTATATCCTCTAATGATAAGTCAGTTTAAACAAAGGATTATATTTAAAAGCAAGACAGGTACTTCTGATGGGGCAGGTGGTCAGGTTAATACCTTGTCCAACTATTATACCTCTTGGGCTCAAGTCGTAACTGATTCAAACTCAAGGACTAACATAGCAGGTAAAGACAATTTAAACGATACAATTTTATTTAGAATAAGATATACTACCGAAAAAGTATTTACTAATTCTCTTGTAATAGGTTATAAATCAAGAACTTATATGATTAA
>Ga0209297_1000761_pt1 | contig 19769 bp, 18 predicted proteins | sample S_130805_MF_Meta_FD_187322 | JGI IMG/M metagenome (GOLD analysis project Ga0209297, IMG submission 187322) | Freshwater microbial communities from Lake Simoncouche, Canada to study carbon cycling - S_130805_MF_MetaG (SPAdes) (version 2) | ecosystem: Environmental > Aquatic > Freshwater > Lake ...
ACGCCAGGAATAGTCAGCGCCCAGGTAATCGAAGCAAATTGGGCTACCCAAGACATTCCAGCTTTCACAAAGAAGACCACGCTATTTGTAATCAATAGCGTCTGCCCCACAACCATGCTGCTGGGTTTATCTGATCGATAGCTTGCCGCACCCATGTACATCGGAGACATTACAGAACCACCGATTCCGGCAACCACAAACGCCAGACAGACCAAGATAAAACCAAGCCATGAGTTAGTGCGCCCAATGTGGCTTCCTAAATGGAGGAATAAGAGGAAGCCAGCGCCACCAAAAATCGCCATGCGTCGCAACAAAATTTCAATCGGAATTTTCATGGTGAACTTATGGATGTTGAGGCGACCGATAATCATCATCAACATAAAAATCAGGTAAGGAATAGTTGCGACGCCCGCACTCATTTTCAAATCTTCTTTTGCAAAGATTGTGGTCCAGTCTCCTGCGGAGAATTCCAACATCATGCCCAAAACCATGCCAATACTTACTGCCCAGTCGATACGCATGCCAACAAACATCTTGCGGATTGATGTAGCTTCATCTGGAATTTCATTGGCTTTAAGGCAGTAAGGCTGTAATTTCTTCAGTTCCAGCAGCATGGCAATCAGGGTCAAGGTTGAGAGAACCAGCATGTGAGTGACAATTCCTACTCGACCAACTAAGAGACCAGAGATAACAATAGTTACTAGCGCCCCCATGGACCACTTGCCATGTGCGCGCGGAATCACTGGAGTGTTGAAGCGCTCTTGCTCGTGCAAAGTTTGTGCATTGAGTGCGATCACAAAACCTGAAACTAATGCCGCATTCAAAATATTAATGATGGTAAAGATTGCCACGTTGTGAACTGCAACCAGGAGAAAGCCTCCAGGAATGTAAATCAGTGAAGTGCCCACAAATACTTTGTAATTTCCTACCGAATGGGCAACATGGCCCATTGTGAGCAAGCCCAATAAAGCACCGAGCGTTCCGGTGCTCATTACCGTTCCAAATTCACCATTGGTCAGATGAAGGTTTGCTTTAACTTCTGGAAAGCGTGGCACCCATGCCATCAGCGATACTGCGAAGAGAAGATTGAGGTTTTCGAGTCGAGTTTTGAGGAACTTTAATTCGCCGTCACCAGAGAGTAATTTGGACATTAAAAGAGGGCACTCGCTAACTCGCTACGGGCTTTCATCAACCTTGGATCTGCTGAATCTACTAGAGCAAAGAGGTTAAGTAGGTGATCCTTTGCGGCGCTGCGCTCATCTCCTGAGAGATTTTTAACACACCGGAGTAAACGATTAAATGCAGATTCAACGTCGCCATTCACTATCTCAAAGTCAGCACACTGGATCTGCACTGCAACATCATTGGGATTAATCGCAGCCTTGGCTGCAACCTCACCTGCATCTAGGGAGGCAACTCGCATCATGAGTTGAACTTGGGCGAGTCCTAATTTGCCGTATGAGTCACCTGGTTTGCGATTGAGTAATTTCTTGTATTCAGCTTCAGCGGTTGCAAAATCACTTTTTTCGAGAGCAGCCATCGCCGCTTCCTCTTCTGGCTCGAGCTTCTCTTCCGGAACGCTGCCAATTCCCTGTTGCGCTGCAAGTTCTAGAACTTTATCGATGACGAGTTTGAGTTGCGCCTCTGGGAATGGCTTGTCAAAGAGCGGAACTACTTGCTCGCCAATCATCGCCAGCGCATAAGGAATAGTTTGGAGTTGCAGAGCTTGTGCAACTTGAGTTTCAGTATCGGCATTGACAGTTCCGAGCTCCCAAGCACCCTCATATTTTCCGTGAAGTACTGCGAGCGCTTTGACGACCTCAAGGGATTCAGGTGAGCGCGGTGACCAGCAGATCAGAATAACTGGCTTAATTTTTGATAATGGAAGAATTTCACTAGACAAATTCGCCGCAGTAACTTCAATTCCTGGCATTGTTGCCGGTGCTTCAACTTTTGGCTTGCCGAGTGAACTCAGATCTACCGCATTAGCAAAATTCGCTGGAATTTTTGGTGGCACTGGCACAAGGACATCCTCTCAAAAAAATTGGTAGAAGTACTAACTCGTCACTTATGCAGAGACTGTGAGATCTACCCCAGAATCACGACGAAATGGCAACACATCGCGAATGTAGGAATCGGCGGCGAAATCTAGCCCTACGTCATAGCCTGCCTTCTCATTGAGATACCAACGCTGCTCGAGCATCTCGTGGAAGAGCTGTGCCGGTTCTACGCGACCTCGCAACTTAGCTGGAACCTTCGCCAAGTTAGGTTCGAAGATCTCTTTGAGCCAGCGCTGCGCAACTAAATCATCAGATGGTCGATCTTTACCTAAGCGAGTACGAAAGCGTTCAAAGGAGGCAAGTAAGCGCTTTGCTTGCAACTCTTCGGTCTCAAGTCCAACTAATTCACGCAACCGTTGTTGGTGATAACCAGCGGCAACAAGTTTAGGAACAAATTGCAGCGCCTGATTTTCGCCATCGAGTGAAACTGAAACTTCTTGCACCGCAAACCCTAAGTCGTGTAATTGGCGCATCGCTCGTTCCACTGCATGGCGATCTTTAGGATCAAGTAATTGTGGATCTTTCAGTGCCGACCATAAACGGCGATAACGTTTGATTACGCCCTCTGCGGCACGAACCGGATCCATACCGGGATACAAATGTCCCGAGAGTGCAACATCGTCAAGTTCGGCTGCCACATTAAAGAGTGCAATCTCTAAATCATGTTCGCGCTGACCATTACTTAAACTCTTCTGGAACTCGCCAGTTTCCGCATCTACTAAGTAAGCGGCAAAGCCTTCAGCGTCGCGCCGAAAGAGGGTGTTGGAGAGTGAACAATCCCCCCACCAAAATCCGATTAGGTGGAGCCGTACCAATAATAAGGCGAGCGCATTCGCCATTGTCATAATGTCGTGACCTGTGACATTTCCTGACAAGAGAACGCGGTATGGAAGTGAGTAGGGAAGAAAGCGAGTTGCTAATGCAACTGGCAACTCCTCTCCTGCCTTATCAAGACGTCCTTCGATAACTGCGATTGCTTCCACTGAGGGTGCATTGAGTTGAGTGAGTTGGCGCAAGATTTTATATTCGCGATTTGCAAACTCTTCCACCGTTTCTTTTACTGCATAAATTTCGCTGTCGAGTGATTCATCGGCGCGCACCAAGCGCACCACGTGACGCGAGATACCGCGTTTTTCAGTAAGGGATGGATCTTCCGGCCACTCCTCCAGCGGGCGATCCCAGGGTAGGCCACTAATGGATGCGAGCTCCTCGCCTAGTCCGGTAATCCGCAGTGCCATGTCTCTATTCTCTCCTACTTTGATGTCGCGCGGGTAAACCTTTTATTAACGCTGCCACTCAACTTATACACTTACTCCATGGCATTTGAACGAATTAAACGCAAGCGCGAAGTGAAGGCAGCCACTCCGATCGATTACGGCACTCCTGGTGATCCGATCAATCACTCACATCCTTTTTACTTTGGATTCCTTGCCGCACTCGGTGCAGTACTTGCTGTGACGATGCTGCGTGCGCTGGCCTCTGCTAGTCAGATCTTCATTCTGATCATCATTTCGCTCTTTCTTGCGATGGGACTCAATCCCATTGTGGAAGCTTTCCGGCGCCGCGGTCTATCCCGAAATCTCGCAGTAACTGCAGTATTTGTTGCAGTCATGGCATTTGTTGGAGTATTTGTCTGGCTCGTCATTCCACCAGTCATTTCACAAGGCACATCACTCATTGAACGCGCACCATCGCTTCTTACCGAACTCAATCACAATAAAGTTATTGCAGATCTCAACTCGCATTATGGAGTTATCGACCAACTCCAGGCCAAACTTAAATCCGTTTCTAGCAATGGCACACTTTTAATTACAGCATTCGGTGGCGTTGTCGGAGTTGGAAAATCAGTAATTTCAGGAACTTTTGCTGGCCTTACAATTCTTATCTTGACGCTCTACTTCTTAGCATCACTTCCACAGGTAATCGAACTGGGAATTCGCACTCTTCCTGCAACTCGTCGCCCTCGCGTTCGTAAATTAACCGAAGGCATCATCGCTCGAATCGGTGCATACATCGGCAGCCAAATCACCGTTGCATTTATTGCAGGCACTTTCATCTTCTTCTACGCCATTGTTTTAGGAATTCCCTCCCCAATTGCACTGGGAATGCTGGTTCTGGTCTGTGGACTTGTTCCGCTAGTTGGTCACTTCCTTGGGTCGATTCTCTTCACCATCGTTGCTCTTACCCAGTCAGTCAGTACTGGAATTGCAGCATTTGTTGGCTATGTGCTCTATGTTCAAATTGAAAATTACATCATCACGCCCCGCATTATGCGCCGAAGCCTTTCGATGCCAGGACTAGTCACGATCATTGCGGCGATGCTCGGTGCAAGTTTGCTCGGACTAGTAGGTGCACTTCTTGCTGTGCCACTTGCCGCTGCTGCGATTTTGATCCTTGATGAAGTGGTATTTCCACGCGCAGATAATTCGTAAGCTCGCTTTTGTCACGCATCGCAAAAGTTAAGAATGGCTTTGCTCCTAAGGTCTGCCTGCGCTGTGGCCTGGAATTTGAATGGCGTAAGAAGTGGGCCAAAAACTGGAACGATGTGAAATATTGCAGCGAGCGTTGCCGAGAGAATAAATGAAACGGATTATCTATCTTGCCTTTGATCATCTCCACCGTGACTTTGGAGCGCTCAAGCAGGTCAATTCCAAAGAGGATGTAATTGCATTAGTCGAAAGTGCTCGAATGACAACGGGCCGCAAATGGCACAAGGAGCGCCTCTTCTTTCTTATCTCTAGTGCCCGCCACTTTGCACAGTCACTTAGAGAAGAAGGCTTTACCGTTGAATATGTTAAGGCTGCAACAACTATTGATGGTCTAAATATAATTTCAGATAAGTACAAGGCGCTACCAATTATCTGCGCCGAACCATCCTCCTTTCGCCAATTTGCAGCACTTAAGGAGTACGGAGTCAGTTTTGTAGAGAACGATTTCTTTCTCACTCCTAGATCGTTATTTCACTCTTGGGCGAGTGAACAGAAGAGTTACCTGATGGAGAGTTTCTATCGAATACAGAGAACAAGACTGAATATTTTGATGGATGGCAAAGAACCAATCGGCGGTGCTTGGAATTTTGATAAAGAAAACCGATTGCCACCACCCAAGAAATATGAAGGCCCACCATATCTTGAGCACCAAAGAGATGAGATTGATCAAGAAGTTGGTGCAGAGCTCGGATACACACTCACAACGACTTGGGCCACAACGCGCACAGGTGCATTGGCGCAGATGAACAACTTCTTCGATAACCACTTCGCTGAATTCGGTCCCCTCGAAGATGCAATGACGACTGAAAACTGGGCAATGCACCATTCACTGCTTTCGCCCTATCTCAACAACGGGCTACTTCATGCCAGTGAAGTTATTCAAGCAGCCACTGATGCATTCCATTACGGAAAAGTCCCGATTGAATCTGCAGAGGGCTTCATCCGTCAGATCATCGGATGGCGTGAATATGTCAATGGTATGTATTGGTTTCTTGGCCCTGACTATCGCAACAATAACCAGCTCGAAGCAGAGCGACCATTACTGCCGTTGTTTACAGATCCCAATAAAACTCAGATGAACTGCGTAAAAGAAACAGTAAGCGACATCAATGAGCGCGCTTGGGTTCATCACATTCCCCGTTTGATGTTGCTCTCCAATCTTGCGTTGGTAACCGGTACAAATCCGCAAGAATTTTTAGAGTGGATGCGTGAAGTCTTTATCGATGCGAGCGAATGGGTAATGGTTCCAAACGTGATTGGTATGGGGGTTCATGCCGATGGTGGCCGCATGATGACCAAGCCCTATGCCGCAGGCGGTGCATACATTTCGCGGATGTCTAATTACTGCAAGCCATGCAAGTACGATCCCAAGCTTCGCACTGGTGAGAACGCCTGTCCCTTTACAACTCTCTATTGGGATTTCTTAGATCGCCACAAGGAAACTTTTGCCAAGAATCATCGTATGAGTCAGCAGGTGTTTGGCCTTAACCGCCTGACAGATTTACCCGAACTCAAGGTGCGTGCGCAAGAAGTACTTAAGGGATTAGAGCTCGGTCAGATTTAGCGCTGATAACTCTTGATTTACAGTGAAGAGAAAGTCGAAAGTCTGCGTTCGCTAGCTATGTTCCAATTCAAGCGCTATTGCTTTAGAGATAATTGGCAGAGCTTTCTCAAATGAAATTCCATAGGCCTTCTCAAAGGCATCTGGGAACTTCATCCCAGAGCCACACTGCTTCCACACTTCCATGGTGGAAGCTGGGCCCTTTATCGAGACTAGCGCTTCAACGAACATCCCACCCACGTCGTATTGGCGCCAACTTTCATACTTACTAAACCAACTTGAATCCTGCTTACTTGATAAGAAATCCTGAATCCATTGAGCTGTAATGGTTGCATCCTTGAAGAGCCCATCGGAAACAGAGCGACGATTCTTCGTGTACTGATCAAATGATTGATAGTAGATAGCTGCGTTCTGAGAGAACTCCGCGTGACCTTCGAGATACCAAGTCGCTGGCCAGTTGCCAGTTGTCGGCCACGGCTGTGGGCCACGCATCTGGTTCTGTTGTAAAACGTGTGTGAACTCATGAGCTTCTAAAGTTCCCGTCGTATGATTGTCATCAAGAATCTCCATTGTTAATACCAAAAGCTCACTTGCTTTCTCATCAGTGAACACTCCGCCACCCCAACAAGTTTCTCGAGATGCACACGCCGTTCCAGTAATCCACTGATAATTGGAATTAGTTTGAATTGTCTTCATCTGCTGCACGGCCCAGTCGCGGTCATTAAAGCTAAAGGAAAGAACGGTGAGATCTTTAGCGCTTTCATATCCTGTGTATAAACGAGAAACCAATTCAAATGCAGATGCTGGATTCTTAAATGCCAAGGTTGTATTTGGCCCAGTCACTGCCTTAAATGTCGGCGCAGAATCACCTGCGCCCTTGATCACAGCGCTCGACTTACTCCAAGCTGCATAAGAAATTCCTTTGTAGTTTTGCACTAAATCTTCAAAGCTCGTTGGACCATCTGGATACGTAGCAACGGGCACAACTGATGCTTTAGGCGTTGGGCTAGGAGATGCGGAAGGTTCTGGACTGGCAGATGCAGAAGGCTTTGCACTCGCACTCGCCACAGGCTTTGCAACAGGAACTAGTACTCCTTTATCCCAGATCAACTTCTTTCCACTCTTCACACACGTGTAAGTCTTGTTCAGGTAAGGAACTTTCTGATTCAAAACTTTGCATGCTGCCCCTGCGGTAACTTTCTGAGCAGCATTTCCTGAGATGGGAATCAGAGCAAGAAGGAGTCCTATTGCTAGGGCTTGAACTGTGTTCCCTTTGATTTGCATTTCAAAAGAGTAGTCTGAATAAGCCTTATAGGTATAGATGTTCTAAAGTTGCGGCTGGAAATTTGAGTCAAGACTTCCGTTAACTCTTAAAACTCAGTTGGTAGTGGTAAACGATCTGGTGCAATAACTTTCACTATTTCAGTAAGAACGCGATAGACCGCTGGCTCTCCTACCCATAAGTGTTTGGCCTCTTCCACTGGAATGAGTTGAATCTGGCGAAGTGGTGCAAAGCGCACAGTGGCTTCAGCCGGTTGTAAATAATCATCGAACTCTGGAATGAGTGCGATTACTGGGCGGCCATCGCTGCTCCACCATTGCATTTCTTCATCGTTAGTTCTGCGTAGCGGCGGACTCAGAAGAATGAGCCCTTGAATACGTGGATCGCGCGCATGTTGCAGCGCTAAATCTGTGCCAAATGACCAGCCCACTACCCAGAGTTTGGCGATCTTTAATTCATCAAAACAATAAGCAAGCATGGCTGCAACGTCGAGTTCTTCGCTATCACCGCCACCAAAAGTTCCTTCACTCGTTCCTGAATCACTTGTTGTACCGCGCGTGTTAAAACGCACCACGGTAATGCCAGCCATTGCTGGTAATCGATTCGCTGCCTTCTTATAGATGTGGCTATCCATCATTCCGCCCGCAGTAGGAAGTGGATGTAAACAGAGAATTCCTACATGGTGATCGTTCTGATTAATTGGTGACGCAACTTCAGCGATCAACTTCAAGCCATCACTGGTTGTGACTGTAAATGGTTGGCGAATCGCTGGTAATTGAGTGCTTGGGCGAATCAATTCAGGCATGCCGCAAGTCTATCTCTGGAGATTATGCAAGTGCGCCAGTACGATTTTGGTATGACTCAATTAAATGAAGCAACCTTTAGCTCTCACTTTCCTGTTACAGGTAATGTCTTGGGCACATTCCCGATTACAGATAGCGCTACCGTCAACGAAGCAGTTGCATCGGCCCGAGTCGTTTCTCCCCAATGGCAGGCCCTTGGATTTCGTGGTCGCCGTAAGGTTTTATTGCAGTGGAGCAAATTACTGATTAGTCGCATCGATGAGATTTCAGAACTGATTTCGCAAGAGACCGGTAAGCCAGAAAGTGATGCTCGCTTAGAAGCGGGTCTTGCGATTGGTCACCTGGCATGGGCGGCACGTCATGCCGAAGGTGTACTGCGTCGCCAACATCGCGCACCGGGTTTATTGATGGCAAATATGCAGGCAACCGTTGAGCGATCTCCTATGGGAGTTGTTGGAGTTATTGGTCCATGGAATTATCCAATTTTTACTCCGATGGGCTCAATCTCTTATGCACTCGCTGCTGGAAATACTGTGGTCTTTAAACCAAGTGAATTTACACCTGCAGTTGGCGTTTGGATCTCACAATCATTTGCAGAAATTGCACCATTTGCTCACATTCTCACAACCGTTACTGGCTTAGCCGATACTGGTCGCGCCCTCTGTGAGTCAGGCGTAGATAAATTGGCATTTACCGGTTCTACTAAAACGGCCAGAGTTGTCGCTGCCACATGTGCTAAAACTATGACGCCAGTTGTCTTGGAGTGCGGCGGAAAAGATCCAGTACTCGTTGAGTACGATGCCAACATTAAATTGGCAGCAGATGCCACAGTCTGGTCAGCTCTATCTAATGCCGGACAGACTTGCATTGGCGCTGAACGAGTTTATGTTCACGAACGCGTGGCTGATGCATTTATTGCAGAGGTACTTGCGATCGCCAAGAACATTCACCCTGGAGATCCGCAACATGGAAATTACGGACCAGCAACTATGCCTAAGCAGCTCGACATTATTGCCGGTCACATCAGAGATGCGATTGACAGCGGTGGTCGTGCACTATTTGGCGGCGCAGATTCAGTTAAGGCACCTTATGTTGAGCCAGTAATTTTGGTCGACGTTCCAGAGAACTCCACTGCTATGCGGGAGGAAACTTTTGGTCCAACTCTGGTTATCAATCGGGTCGCAGATATGAATGAGGCGATTGCAAAATCCAATGCATCTCGCTACGGCCTTGGCGCATCGGTCTGGTCAAAGCGCCACGGCAAGAAGATTGCAGCGCAATTGCAATGTGGCATGGTGGCAATTAACTCCACTATCTCTTTTGCCGCAGTGGCTTCGGTTCCTTTCGGTGGCGTGAAAGATAGTGGTTACGGCCGCATTCATGGCCCCGAAGGAATTTTGGAGTTTACCTATCCACGTACCGTTGTGCGTGCTCGCTTCCAACTACCAGTTGTATTCACCAGCTTTAGGCGGAGTAAGTCCACCGACAATTTAATTGTGAAATTAGTTCGCTTGCTTAACGGTTACAGCATCGGTTAAAGCTGTAATTAATAACGCGGCGCATTTCGGGTGCGCTCTGTACGTGGTCCACGGTGATTCTTCTTTGCCCAACATGCATTGTGCCAATGCCTGCGTGTTTCAACATCGTATTCCAGCCATGCAACAGTGTGCGGAGTTGCAGTAGGAATCATTTGATCACATCCTGGACAGCGATATGGCTTGGTAGAACTTGAACCTGTGAGTTTACGTACGACATAAATTCCATCATCGTGTTCTTCAATACTGTCTTGCGATGTTGTGATCTCTCGCTCAGGTTCTGCTTTGCCACGCTTCTTGGGGTGATTGCGGCGGGGGCTCATACTGGCTATTTTCTCGCATTTTTCAGGTTGGTGTGGCATGGTGCCTCTGTGAGTGTCATCGAAGTACGCGGGCTACAGAAGAGCTATGGCGAGAATCTCGCAGTGGCTGGAATTGATCTCTCAATTGCACAAGGTGAGATCTTTGCCTTACTTGGTCCCAATGGCGCTGGAAAGACGACAACTGTTGAAATTTTAGAAGGATTTCGCGATCGCGATTCCGGTGAAATTAGCGTTTTAGGACACGATCCACAGCAGAGCGATAAATCAGGGCGAATCTGGCGCAATCGAATTGGAATAGTTCTTCAAGCCACATCTGATGCTGGTGATTTACGAGTAAGTAAATGTATTGAGCATTTTGCAAAGTACTACTCCAATCCACGCGATCCAGAGAGTGTTATCGCGGCGGTGGGGTTGAGCGAGAAGCGCGATGATCTCATTCGCAATCTCTCTGGTGGTCAGCGACGCCGGCTCGATGTTGCCCTCGGAATTATTGGAAATCCAGAGCTGCTTTTTCTCGATGAACCAACCACTGGTTTTGATCCTGAAGCCCGCCGCGCATTTTGGGAACTCATTCGCTCTCTTCAATCTGATGGCACAACGATTCTTCTTACAACTCACTATCTCGATGAAGCAGAAGCGCTAGCTGATCGAGTGGCAGTAATTAACCACGGAAAGATTTTGGAGATTGCTACGCCTCAGAAGCTTGGCGGGCGTTCAACCTCGCTCACCAAAGTGCAGTGGCTAGAAAATGGCGAAATTCGTAGCGAAGAGAGCAGTGAACCTACTGCTGTTGTTAAACGCTTGGCGTCGCAATTTCCTGGAGAAATTCCTGGCCTGACGATCTCTCGGCCTACCTTGGAAGATGTTTATCTCACCATGATTGGTGGCGCGGAATGAATCGCCTACCAAGCACGCTCGCACTTGGCTTCCAACGTGGCGCATTAGAGATCCGCCAATTCATGAGACAACGTGAATCTGTTGTCTTTACTATCTTCTTTCCATTAATTCTCTTGATGATCTTTGGCTCAGTCTTTAAAAATACCATCGCGCCCGGTGTCACTTTTAGCCAGTATTTTGTGGCAGGAATGATTGCATCAGGACTCGTAAATTCTGGCTTTCAGCAATTAGCCATTGTGATTCCACTTGAGCGAGATTTCGGTTCATTGAAGCGTTTGCGCGGCACCCCTATGCCAGTTGCTAGTTACTTCATCGGTAAAGCGCTCCTGGTGATCGCAAGCATGATTGCCCAGATTGTTCTTCTGCTCGGATTTGGCGTCGCCTTCTTTGGCCTTAATCTGCCGACAAGCGCTGGAAAATGGTTTACCTTCCTCTGGCTTACCCTGCTCGGAACCGCAACTGCCACTGTCCTAGGAATAGCCTTCTCTATCGTTCCTAAGAGTGGTCGTGGCGCTTCAGCAATCGTTTCGCCGATTGTCATTATCTTGCAATTCTTTAGCGGCGTCTTCTTCGTATTTACTCAATTGCCATCATGGATGCAACACGTTGCTGCGATTTTTCCCTTGAAATGGCTCACTCAAGGAATGCGATCAGTCTTCTTGCCTGACTCATTTACTTCACAAGAAGTTGCCCACTCTTGGGAGAATGGGCGCACCTGCGCCGTTCTCGTTGCATGGCTAGTTGTCGGTTTAATTTTTGCCATTAAAAAATTCCGCTGGAGTAATTAGCTATGAAGGCGAAAGTACTACTTCTTGCCTGCGCTCTTTCGCTCTCTCTAACACCAGCTGACGCTGCATCGACTGCTAAACCCACTCCTAAAGCAAGCGTTAAAACCACTGCAAAAGCCGCACCCAAAAGCACGAGTACAAAAGCTCCGGTGGCCAAGAAACCAGTTGTTAAGAAACCAGTTGTTAAGAAACCAGTTGTTAAGAAACCAGTTGTTAAGAAGCGCGTTGTGCGGAAGAAAAAGAATGTGAAAGTCACGCCATTGCCTAAGCCAGTTTGGCCTCCTAGCGTGAAGCTAGGCTGGGTAGTCGATAATGCAGCATCACCAGATATTTATGTGCGAAAGAAAGTTCCTAGCGCTGATCTTGTCGCATCAGATCTCAACAAGAAATACTTCTTTCTGACCGATTACCAAAAACAGGCTTGTACTAAATTTGCGTGCAGCGCGATACAAGTTGTCTCTACCTATGGCTGTGGCTGGTGGGAAATTACCTCCACGGTTTATGGTCCTATTTCAGAGAGCAGCACCGTGCTCAGCGTGAAAGGAACTCTGACCTCAGTTACGGGTGCAACCAATCCCAAACAAGAGGCTCTGGTCTATCTGATTTCGGGTGAATTACTTAACGGTTCAAAGTTGTATCAAGTGAAGCCAATCAAAGTTGTCTGCACTCGAGGCACGCCACCGGAAAATCACAATACCCAGAGTTATCAGAGTATTGATACTCCAACACCATCGCCTTCAGTTACGAAGAGTTAGCGATTGGCCCCAGGAACCCAGAGTTGATCGCCATCTTTCTTATTCGCAGTGCGAGCTAGGACGAAGAGTAAATCTGAGAGGCGATTGAGATATTTCGCTGTAAGTGGATTAACTCCGCTACCAAATGCATGAATTGCCGCCCATGTGCAACGCTCGCCGCGACGAACAACGGTGCGTGCAACATGCAGTAGCGCAGCTGCTGGTGTTCCAGATGGAAGTACAAATGAGCGAAGCGCTTCTAGATCTTCGTTGTACTTATCAATCTGCTCTTCAAGGTAGACAACTTGTGATTCAAGAACACGGAGCGGTTCAAAAGCTGGTGCATCAGAGACTGGCGTACAGAGATCTGCGCCAACATCGAAGAGATCATTTTGAATGCGCACTAAGAGAGCGCGAACATCGGCAGAAATTTCACCCATCGCAAGGACAACGCCGATCGACGAGTTGGCTTCATCGACAGTGGCATAGGCCTCAAGACGTGGATCATTTTTAGAGGTGCGACTCATGTCCCCCAACGAGGTAGTGCCGTCATCGCCAGTTTTTGTATAGATACGCGTGAGATGAACCATGGGGAGAGCCTATTAGGACAGTTACGATGTGACCACTCGAAAGGGAAATTTCGAGTATGAGATTCAAGGAGATTAGCTGCCGTGGTCGCACGCTTTCGCATCGTAGGTGGTGCCCGCCTTCATGGTGAGGTACAGATCTCCGGTGCAAAGAATTCGGCGCTGAAATTAATGGCTGCGGCACTCCTTGCGCCAGGCATCTCAACTATTCGCAATGTGCCAGATATTGCTGATGTCGACATCATGGCGGAGTTACTCACCAGACTTGGCTGCACAGTGGTGCATGGCGCTGGTGAAGTAAAGATTACCGTTCCAGAGAAACTTTCACATCGCGCTGAATATGATTTGGTGCGTCGGATGCGCGCATCTATTAACGTCTTAGGTCCACTTGTTGCACGAATGAAAGCAGCAGAGGTTGCACTCCCCGGCGGAGATGCAATTGGATCGCGTGGTTTAGATTTTCACATCAAAGGTTTAGAAGCACTCGGTGCGCAAATTCATAATGAGCATGGCTACGTTATTGCTACTGCACCTACCGGACTCAGCGGCGCTGAAATAGTTCTTGATTTTCCTAGCGTTGGCGCAACTGAAAATATTATGACTGCAGCTGTACTTGCTAAGGGTGTAACAACTATTGATAATGCTGCGCGCGAACCTGACATCGTTGATCTTGGCGAATTCCTTATTGCAATGGGCGCAAAGATCGAAGGTCTTGGTTCGCCAAAAATTACTATTACCGGAGTGAAGGAACTCTCACCCACCACCCATGAAACAATTCCTGATCGCATCGTTGCCGGAACGTGGGCCTTTGCTGCGGCAATGACACAAGGTGACATTACGATTCGCGGCGCTAACGCTTCACACTTAGAAGTTCCGTTGGAGAAATTAGCCTCTGCCGGCGCAGTTGTGACTACAACTACTGATGGAATTCGCGTGCACATGGAGAATCGCCCGCAAGCAATTGATATTGCAACCCTTCCCTATCCTGGCTTCCCCACTGATTTACAGCCGATGGTCATCACGCTCAATGCAATTGCAGTTGGCGATGCGATCGTGACCGAGAATGTATTCGAAGGTCGATTTATGTTTGTTAATGAATTGATTCGCCTAGGCGCCCAAATCAATATCGATGGCCATCACGCAGCAATACGTGGAATTTTGCGCCTTTCGGCGGCGCCAGTTGTCGCCACTGATATTCGCGCCGGTGCCGGATTAGTGCTGGCAGGTTTAGTCAGCGATGGAATTACCTTTGTCGATGATGCTTTCCACGTTGATCGCGGGTATCCCAATTTCGCCGAGCAATTACAAGCACTCGGCGCAGATGTTACGAGGGTTGAGTAATTACTCCGTAGTTTCAGCTAAGAGCGAGACTTGATTGTGTGCCACTGAAATAAATCCACCACGTACTGAGAATTCATTTTTTGTGCCATCTTCGCCCTTAATTACTACTGTTCCATCGACAAGTACACCGAGAAGTTGAGTATGGTCAGGAAGAATTCCGATGTCGCCATCGAGAGTGCGCGCAGAAATCATCTGCGCCTTTCCTGACCAGACTCGCTTCTCTGGTGAAACTACTTCAACGTTGAGTAATTTGCCGGCCACGGTGTATTACGCCTTAGCCAATTCTGCAGCTCTGCGCTCAACATCGTCGAGACCACCGCACATGAAGAATGCCTGTTCTGGAACGTGATCGTACTTTCCATCAGCAAGTGCTTCGAATGCTGCGATTGTGTCGGCTAGTGGAACGAATGATCCATCAAGACCAGTGAAGACCTTCGCAACGAATGTGTTCTGTGACAAGAAGCGCTGAATACGACGTGCGCGACCTACCAAGATGCGATCCTCTTCTGACAATTCATCGATACCGAGAATTGCGATGATGTCTTGGAGATCCTTGTATCGCTGCAAGATCTGCTTGATTCGGTTAGCAACACGGAAGTGGTTCTCGCCGATGTAGCGAGGATCCAAGATACGTGAAGATGAATCGAGTGGATCTACCGCAGGATAGATACCAAGTTCAGAGATTGGACGAGACAACACAGTTGTTGCATCCAAGTGAGCGAAGGTGGTGTGCGGAGCTGGGTCGGTGATGTCATCGGCAGGAACATAAATTGCCTGCATCGATGTAATCGAGTGACCACGAGTAGATGTAATGCGCTCCTGCAATTGACCCATTTCATCGGCAAGTGTTGGCTGGTAACCCACTGCAGATGGCATACGGCCAAGAAGTGTTGATACTTCAGAGCCTGCTTGAGTAAAGCGGAAGATGTTGTCGATGAAGAGCAACACATCCTGCTTCTGCACATCGCGGAAGTACTCCGCCATTGTGAGTGCAGAGAGTGCAACGCGAAGACGCGTTCCTGGTGGCTCATCCATCTGACCGAAGACCAAGGCAGTTTTGTTGATAACACCAGTCTCAGTCATTTCAAGGAATAGGTCGTTACCTTCGCGAGTACGCTCACCAACACCGGCGAATACAGATACACCACCGAAGTTCTCAGCTACACGATAAATCATCTCCTGAATAAGAACTGTCTTACCTACACCGGCACCACCGAAGAGACCGATCTTTCCACCCTTTACATAAGGTGTAAGTAGATCGATAACTTTGATACCAGTCTCGAACATTTCAGTCTTTGATTCGAGTTGGTCGAAAGCTGGTGCATTACGGTGGATTGGCCAACGCTCTTTGATGTCGAGTGAAGAGGTTGGTACATCGAGGGACTCACCTAGTGTATTGAACACGTGGCCCTTAGTGACATCGCCAACCGGAACGCTAATTGGTGTTCCGGTGTCGCTTACTTCGGCGCCGCGAACCATGCCGTCAGTTGGTTGCATGGAGATCGCGCGCACGAGGTTGTCACCAATGTGCTGTGCTACTTCGAGAGTGAGTGTGCGAGTTGTACCGCTCATCGTCACCTCTACATGGAGCGCGTTAAAGATCGGAGGCATCGAATCCGCGGGGAATTCAATATCCACCACCGGTCCGATAACTCGGGCTACGCGGCCGTTACTTTTTACTTGGGTCGACATCATTCACTCCCTGCGCTAACAGAGGCAAGCGCATCTGCGCCGCCAACAATTTCACTGATTTCTTGGGTAATTTCGGCCTGACGAGCCGCATTTGCCAATCGGGTTAGAGATTTGATGAGTTCATCAGCATTGTCAGTTGCTGACTTCATCGCGCGACGTCGCGCTGCATGCTCGGAAGCTGCAGATTGCAACATTGCGTTAAATACTCGAGCCTCTACATACCGTGGCAACAACGAGTTGAGTACCACTTCTGCACTTGGTTCGAATTCATACATCGGAAGTAGGGCTGAAGTAGGAACTTCAGTCTCAACAACTTCCAAGGGAAGCATCCGCTTCGCCATCGCATTTTGGAGCATCATCGATTGAAACTCGGTATAAACAATGTGAATCTCATCAACGCCATGGCCTTCGCTATCGCTATCGGCAAGGAATGCTGTAATCAACGCATCTGCAACTTCTTTCGCATCAGCATAAGTTGGTGTGTCAGAGAAACCGCTCCATGAACCGGCAATCGGGCGATTACGGAATTTGTAATAACCGATTGCCTTGCGTCCCACTAGATAAGAGGTAACTTCCAAACCACGTGAGCGAATCAGTGAAGCTAATTGCTCTCCCTCTTTAATCGCATTATTAGAGTAAGCACCAGCCATGCCGCGATCTGCAGTAATAATCAGAATCGCTGCGCGCTTTGGGCTCTCTTTTGGCGTCGTCAAAGGGTGGTCAGTTGAAGAATAAGTTGCCACAGCACTTACCGAACGAGTCAACTCATCAGCATAAGGAGTTGACGCAGCGACCCGTTGTTGCGCTTTGACGATACGAGAAGCGGAGATGAGCTCCATTGCTTTCGTAATCTTCTTAGTCGCTTTGACGGATCGAACTCGTCGGCGATAAATGCGGAGTTGGGCACCCATGAGTTACTTCTTCACCGCCGGTACTTGCTTCACAACATTCACATTGCCCTCGCCAGCGAGCGCCTTTGCAGGTGCTTCGTTGAGAGCCTTTGTGGCAGATGAGACGAAACGAGTTTTAAATGCGGCAACGCCCTCTTCGAGCGCTTTGACTGTGTCATCGGAGAGTTCGCGAGTTGTTGCGATGACATCCATTGTGGCTTTGCGCTCACGTGACATGAAGTCAAGTAATTCCGCTTCAAAGCGACGAATGTCTGCAACTGGAATCTCATCGAGCTTGCCAGTAGTACCAGCCCAGATCGAAACAATTTGATGCTCGAGTGAGAATGGTGAGTACTGACCCTGCTTCAACAATTCCACCATGCGCGCACCGCGCTCTAATTGCGCCTTTGATGCGGCATCAAGATCGGAACCGAAGGCTGCGAAAGCTTCGAGTTCGCGGAACTGCGCCAAGTCAAGGCGAAGTCGTCCAGCAATCTTCTTCATCGCCTTGGTCTGTGCAGAGCCACCAACGCGCGATACCGAAATACCTACGTTAATAGCAGGGCGTACACCTGCGTTGAAGAGATCGGTCTCAAGGAAGCACTGACCATCGGTAATAGAAATTACGTTGGTAGGAATAAAGGCAGAAACGTCATTGCCCTTAGTTTCGATAATTGGCAGACCAGTCATCGAACCGCCGCCGAGTTCATCGGAGAGCTTTGCACAACGCTCGAGTAGACGTGAGTGTAAGTAGAAGACGTCTCCTGGATATGCTTCGCGACCTGGTGGACGGCGCAAGAGGAGCGAGACGGAACGATAAGCCTCTGCTTGCTTGGAGAGATCATCGAAAACAATAAGTACATGCTGACCGGCATACATCCAGTGCTGACCAATTGCAGAACCGGTGTAAGGAGCTAAGTACTTGAAGCCGGCAGGATCAGATGCAGGAGAGGCAACGATTGTCGTGTACTCCATTGCGCCAGCCTCTTCGAGTGCGCCGCGTACTGCTGCAATCGTCGAACCCTTCTGACCAATCGCAACATAAATACATTTCACTTGCTTCTTTGGATCCCCACTCTTCCAGTTATCGCGCTGGTTGATAATGGTGTCGATCGCAACTGCAGTCTTACCAGTCTGACGATCGCCAATGATCAACTGACGCTGACCGCGACCAATCGCAGTCATCGCATCGATCGCCTTAATACCGGTAGCTAGTGGCTCCTTAACAGGTTGGCGCTGAACTACTGATGGTGCCTGTAATTCAAGGGCGCGACGCGCTTCGGCTTTAATTTCGCCTTTGCCATCGATCGGATTTCCCAGCGCATCAACAACGCGACCGAGGAAGCCATCACCAACTGGTACCGAGAGAATTTCACCGGTGCGGTGCACTGGTGTTCCTTCTTCAATTCCAGTTGTGTCACCGAGAATAACTGCACCGATTTCGCGAACATCGAGGTTCAGCGCTAGTGCCAATGTGCCATTCTCAAACTTGAGAAGTTCGTTAGCCATCGTTGATGGCAGACCCTCGATGCGAGCAATTCCGTCACCTGCTTCAGTGACTGTTCCCACTTCATCACGAGTGGCGACGCCTGGATCGTATGACTTGGCAAATGTTGCCAGGGCATCACGGATCTCTTCGGGTCGGATTGTCATCTCGGCCATCTTTATCTCCTCTATGTCTCGGTCTTAATTCTTACTATTGATAAATTCTTATGCGCTCTTACCCGCGAGTGAGCGCGATGCGCCCCCAAGACGAGATGCGACTGTGCCATCGATTAATTCATCACCGAAGCGAATTGATAGACCACCAATAACGCTGTGGTCTACCGCTACGTTGACTTGAACTTTACGTCCAATTTCCTTTTCGAGCGCCTTAGTAAGACGTGCAATTTGTTCGCCATTGAGCACTGTTGCACTTGCAACATGAACAATGGAGCGATTGCGACGTGAGCTCACAGCGCTTGCAATATCGCGGAAGCAACTTTCGATGTTGCGACCACGTGGGTGATCGATTAATTGCGAGATCAAGCGAATTGCGTTTGCAGTGACTTTGCCGGAAAGGAGGGCAGAAACCACAGAACTCTTACTTGCTTGACCTGCATTAATAGTCTTATTGGAGAGAGCGGCGCGAAGTTCCGGTGCACCAGACACGGTTTCGCTAAATGCAAAGATCTCACTCTCTAACTTATCAAGCGAACCATCTTTCTCACTTGCTGCAGCTTCACTTTCGATGGCAAGCAGTTCAATAACATCGCCGAGATCGCGGGGACTTGACCAGCGAACTTGCAACATTTGATTGAGAACAGTCAGGGCATTGCCGCTGAGGGACTTGCCAAAGAGATTGGTTGCGAGTGTGCTCTTATCACTGCCGGAGCGCGATGGATCGGTAAGTCCGCGGCGCAGTGCAAGTGAGGAATCTAAGGTACGAACCATGGTGAAGAGGTCAGCAGAGAGCGCAACAATCGCAGCTGAATCTAGCGAAGCTAATTGCTTATCTAGATTTGTGCGAGTTGCGGCAAATGATTGCCGACTAGTTCCCTTCAACACCAGTGTCATAGTTACTTAGAACTCTCCATCTCTGAGAGGAATCGCTCAACAACGCGTGATTGGCGAGCTTGATCTTCCAAGGATTCGCCAACAATCTTTGAGGCAAGTTGCGTCGCAATTGTTCCCACTTCACCGAGAAGTGCATTCATTGCCTGCTTGCGATCTGCTTCGATTGAAGCCTTTGCTGCCTCAGTGATCCGAACTGCCTCTTCTTGCGCAGTTGTCCGCATCGCTTCGATG
>Ga0209297_1000764_pt1 | contig 19744 bp, 34 predicted proteins | sample S_130805_MF_Meta_FD_187322 | JGI IMG/M metagenome (GOLD analysis project Ga0209297, IMG submission 187322) | Freshwater microbial communities from Lake Simoncouche, Canada to study carbon cycling - S_130805_MF_MetaG (SPAdes) (version 2) | ecosystem: Environmental > Aquatic > Freshwater > Lake ...
CTACGAGGGCGTAATCTTTTTTACCTACGTTTGTATGTACACCAAACAACAATGAACATGATAACACACGCTACGACTCCAATCAAATTGTTTACAATTTCTTTATCCATGATCGTATTTATATCACGCTGCCAATTTAATTTCGTTCACGTGCTTACACACTCTGCGAAACTGAAACCCGGGACAAGTACATTCGTATCTTCCAGAGTTATAGTTTACTGTATACGTATTGTTCTTAGAACCTTTGACTGTCCATGTTTTTGCTTTTGCAACATTTGTTGTTACTTTTGCAACAGCATAACCTTCTACAATCTTGTCCTTCTTGACAACACGAACTGGAATATAACCACCAACGTCAATAGTTAATTCATCGGGCCCAGTCCACTTATCATTGGGAATAATCTTACCAGTGAGATAGTGAAACTCAGGAATGTACATCGAATGAGCATACAAGTGCTTACTCTCATACATTATATTCCTAATCTTGAGTGTTGTCAAGTCAGACATATTAAGCAGCCCAAGCCTCGACACTGGTACGCAACTTCAACTGTGCTGGAGTAAGATGGACCATCATCCAGACGCCATCTACCTTAACCATAGCTATATCGTGAGAGTATACGCTGCCGATTTCTGTTTCGTAGCCCTCGACTTCTACCATGCGGGTGTTACCCCTCATGTTGTCCATCATAGTACCGTACCAGCCATTACGCAACTTAACACGCATACCTTTTTTAATTTCATTCGTTTTCATTATGCAGACCTCAATTGCGGTTGATCATTGTACGACCACATGTCACCATGATAGCTGGCTTCTTCTGGATCGTCATACTGTTGTGCCTTGACACGTTTACCATTTTCAAACAATGACAAAATCCAAACTGTTTTGTTAATGATAAAAATGTTATCAAGCTTGTAGTCCCTAGTCATCTTACGCTTCCTCAATAGTGATGCGATAAGCTTTACCGAACCTGTCGGTAACCATAATAGTTTTCTTAGTAGAGAGCATGTAACCGTTTTCTGGATGCAAATCCCAACCGATCGGACCAGTACTCTGCAACATGTTTTCTTTATCATTAGAAATAATGTTGTTCTTGATTGTATGGGCGATATAATCGCAGTAACTCAACATGTTAAGCAGCCCTCGGAAGTTCACTGATACAGTTGTGAACATAGTTGCGGACAAGAGCAAATTCCTGAGCCGTAGCCTGAGCCAATTCACCAGGATAGTAATCGTTCAGAACATTGCGAACACAAGCGGAGATATCCGAAGAGCCAATTTCCTCAGCATCCTTGAACATCCAGTAGGTATTTTCTTCAATGTTAGCCATAAGGTCATCCAGACCACGATCAAAAATTCTCATATTAAGCAGCCTTCTTTTCTTCAAAACCACAAGGAGCAACTCGATAAATCTTACCGTTCAATTCGAATTCGTCATTGACGCTGGTAGAACGGTGACCCCAAGCCTTGCCGTTCTTATCAACATACAACGGAGCAATCACGGTCACGGCAGGATTATAGTCGCCGTTTTGAATGTCCAAAGTTTTGATTGACCAAGAACCTTCAACGTTATTCGTCCAACGATACGCATATTCAAGATCGGTAGTAGCAACCTCAGCAACAAGGGTGCGATCAACGCCAGAAAAATCTTCTTTCGGGCTAATGTGGTAAACCTTAATCATGTCTTGCCTCTCTGTTTTCATCATGTACACAGTATACATGAGTGGTAGGTAATTGCAAGAACTTTCTTTTCAATGATTTCAATGGGTTACAAGCGTAAGGAAAAAACCATAGCAAAATCAATGACTTAGCTGAAAAATTAAATTTTCAACAAAATCAATGACTTAGCGTTTTTGGGATTTCGTCTAGGAGAGACGCTTTTCCAGGGGGTACTTGCCTATGGTCCACCCTCGGAAAGTCGCTCCAAGAGCTTCCTACGGCGTCGGTTTTCTGCCTGAAGGGGTCTTAACTGACGTTTTTGCTGATTTTTTAAGGGATTTGAGGTCTACCGGAGCTCCGTCTCGATATAGCACATCCAGCGCCATCGACCAGGTAGATCCATCGGCGACCAGTTGCCAGCCGTTGTACGATTGCACAGAAACATTCTGTCTGGCAAAATGCTCACGTAATTCTGATAGTGAGTGCATTGTTAGTCCCAGAGAGCGTCATAGTATTTGCCGAACAAACGATAGCCGTTTTGTTTACGGGCTTCCAATTTCTTAGCATCAGACGTTTTCATTTCAAACCAAAAATCATTGTCTGAAATTTTTTGCTCAAATGCCCAGATCATTTCATTCATGGCCCAGTCCCAACGCTTGAAGTGATTAGCATCTGTGTCGTACTTGTTCTTTCTTTTTGGCGCGGCAGTAGAACGTAATTCTGCTGGCACGTCCTTGTCATCTACAAAAGGCGCACCGTGCTTCGTTGCTTGTAGCTGCTTTAGCATCGGAACAATAATATAAGCGAGAGTATGATCCATACTCCAAGTGTCGTAATTGTCAATACGAATTTTAACTTTGCGCTGTCTCTTTTGATGAATCCAGGAACAGACATTTGTTAGCCAACTGTCTTTGCCGTTCTTGTTTTCTGCGAGCCAAATACCAAAGTTGTGAACAGTATCATCTGTTTCAGAGTATTTGTCTTTCCAGAATAATAGCTTCTCTGCAATCTGATATGGACCAATCCAGTTTACATGTTTACCAATATTAATCTTCATTGTAAATCCTCTTACGTGTGTATTCGTATACTGAAGGCATCTTATCAATCTCTGCGTTTATGATATTCTTTCTTCTGATCCAAATGTCAAGCATAGTTTTTAATCTAAAATATTCTTCGCCATCTTTTTTTACTTCGTCAAGTTCTTTATACGTTACTGCTGGCTTATATCCCATAACAGTCATAATTCTTAGAATATTTTTTTGTTCCGTTGGAGATGGATTGTCTTCAAAAATCCAATAAAATAAATCTTTATATATATTTTCAATTGAAAGATGAGGCGTACTATCATCAACATACTCAACATCTTGAGTTACGTGTTTCCAATATGGAGTATCGCAGCGTTTTGCTAGACAATAGTGCATAGAAACAAATGCGAATTGATTGTAATAGTTTGTAGCTATGATTCGATTAAATCCAGACCTATCAATAGATTTTATATTAGCATTTGATGCAACCAAAAGATTGAGCAATTGAATTATAGCTTCATGTGTCATGAGAATACCAGTTGAGCGTAATGGCTCAATAAATCCAGCAGCTAGACCAATAGCAACAACATTCTTTTTAAAAGGTGTTTTTCTATATCCAGGTGTAAACTTAATAAGTCTTGGCTCATCTAGCTGATCTACTCTGTCATCGCCGTATACACTTCTTAGATGATTTTTATACTCTTCTAATGCAGTATCGTTATCTACAAACTTACTTGAGAAAACGTAACCAGATCCCATTCTATCCCACGTTGGAATGTTCCATACCCAACCGTTTTCGATAGCAGTACAGTTGGTGTATGCTGTCATTTCATTTTCTTTATCAACATATGGAATATTCACATTCCATGCACTATCATTTACATTCGTATGCATCGTGCTTGTAAATTCACTACCAACTTCATTACTAAGAAGCGATTTAAATCCAGTGCAGTCAACATACAAATCAGCAACCAATGTGCCGTTGTTTAAAGTTACAAGACCTTTAATACCATCATCATCAGATGCGATAGCAACAATGTCATCTACAATATGTTGTACGCCATTTGGGATAGCAATCAATTCTTTTAGTGTTGCGCCAAATTTATATGCATCCATATGGTACGCTTTGTCGAGCGAAAAGTTCCAGTCGCCGATTGGCAATTTATGTGAGAATTTATTTGTCTCAGTCATATGATGATTGTCATCAAAGAAGTTTGCAAAATCTTCGATTTTTATTCTATCTGGAAAAAACCCACATAGTAAAAAGAACTCATAGACACTATGCATCTCTACTGGAAATGGTTTTCCTTTTGGAGGAAGTCTTTGTAGATTATCATTTTGATGATAACCTTTCTCGTTAAAATCTGAGAACCTAATTGCAGTTTTATATGTTGCATTACATCTATGCATCCAATCTTCATCTTTTAGTTCTAAGAGAGATAGATACGTATTAATTCCAGCAAGAGTGGATTCGCCAACTCCAATGATAGGAATGTGCGCCGACTCTATAAGAGTAATTTTAATGTCTGGCAAATACTTTGACAGCAATGCAGCAGTCATCCAACCAGAAGATCCACCGCCAGCAATAAGAATTGATTTCACTTGCATTATAGTGGAATCCAATGATTTAGAATGTTGTGTTTTGGCTGAGGAGTTTTTTCAAGCCAACTAATCGGAACAATGTCGAAAGCAATTGTAATTCTTGGCTCATCATATTCCCATGGCCATGTTCTATGCATATCGCCAGCACTAGGACTTAGCACAATTAAGTTGTTCTTGCTCTCAACGTCTTGTGTTTCCCAATTTGTTTCTTCAATCATACTTGTAGGAATCTGAAGACCGTGCGCTGGTGGCAACCTATACGTTGTCTTACTCGGCTCACAACTTACGCAATAAAATCCATGCCAGCAATTTGCTTGCATTGGCCAGTGACGATGCCAATCAATGAACTCACCTTTACGATAGAAGTTTAACCAAGATTGAATGAAATGCTTTTCTTTTGAATCACAAACTTCACGAAAAATATCTCTGATCTCACTATAGAGATCATGGATTACACCTGATTGTGAAGTTAATATGTTGTACTGAGAATACAATTTAGTAGTCATTGTACTTTGACCACTGTAGTCCGTATTGCCATCAGGAGTAAAGTTCTCCTTAATGTGCATGTACATCTTATGACATACTCTATTCATTTCATCTAGATCAAGATTCAGCATCTTGGTAGTAATATAACTCATGTCAGTGTCCTCTAAATCACATCGTTATGCTACATCACCATGTCATAAAGTTGACCTGTTGATGAGCCGATTGCACGGAAGCGTAAAGTGGGATACCGAGCTTTACCTGCCTTTAGAGCATTGGCAATCAGTTGTGAATTGTTCACAACACCACTGTTAAGTGTTCGCCATGTTCCTGTGCTATCAAGAAATTGAATTACTATTAGTTCGTTGTTCAATGTGTTACCTTAGGTGTTCTGGGTTGATCCATCTTTCTTACGATATAATCAAAAATCAAAGAATTACCAAGGTCTTCATTATTCATGCCAATAGCATATAGCTTCTGTACATATGTCATGAGAAGTGACGCAAGTAACAGAATGTCTTTCTTGTCTTCACAATGTTCAACAACACTGTCCATATGATTAACAAATAGTTGTAGTTTTAAATTTTCTTCACGCATGTTTAATTGATCCATCTTGAAATGCCTGACAGGCGAAAAATGAAATGTCTGGAAAATCTGAACCTAGATCCTTGAAAGCGTCTAAATTGCCTAGATTATCATCAAACATATATGCAGTGTCATATTCACCGCTAGAGAGATATCCTCTTACAACTTTAGCTTTCTTCTCTCCCGTAGACTCTGGACCGTTATCATTGCCTACACGATAGATGTGTATGTTGTCAATGTCAATACCAAACTTACGGAAGACATTCAGAAACTTTTCTTTATCGTCTAAATCTGATCTTGCAGTAACAAAGATGATCTTACTGTTCAAGTCTTTGACGTTTTTCTGATACCCCTTAACCCTGTCCAACATGCGAACAATAGGCTTAGAGGTCATTTCAAATCTATCCGCTTGTCTAAAGTCAGACAAGTCATAAGTCTGCCCAGGAAGAAGCTTATGCGTGTTGTACGTCTGATTGCCTAGACTCTGTACAATCTTACCAGAAGCATCTCTAACATGGATTAGCGCATTTGTCTTAAACAACGTATCGTCAATATCGAATACGTACAGCGTCCTCGCGCCCATGCTTTTCATGTAACCTGTAAAATCTAGCATATCTTTACCTCTTTTCATGTATTTATTATAACATGGAAGAGGCAAAAGTCAAGCTTTTATTTTTGCTTTACAAGCGTCACATTTGCTGCGTACAATACCTGAGCCTGAGTTGCCCCAATCTACCTTAAGCCAAATACGCTCAAATACGTAGTGTACGGCAGTCAGAATAATATGGATCAATATTGCATCACTAAGACCAGTAAAGATTGCTGTAATACCTACAGCAGTTAGTCTATAAGAGACAGTTCTAACAAACGTTCTCTTATGCATCTCAGTCATGATGCATTTCTTTTTCTTTAGGAATATCTACTTTGCCACAGCGTTTGCATGTTCGCTGTACGAGAATAGCAAATGGATAATATGGACAGCGGCTAGGACGCCACTCGCTTATCCATTTGTGCAGACGTAGTTTACAAAGAAATTTCATTGCATATAGCTTTGTAATGTATTGTGTGCGATCTTTCTATAGATCATCGTAGGAATATCTGTGTACGGATCTTCTAGAAGATAGTTGCAACCTTCTACCCAATTGTTGCACTTAATAAACCTAGCAAAGTCTGTCATGTGCTTTTTGTTTTTAGGATCAAACTCTACACGAACCTTATGTGTAAATACAGATTTTCGATATATGTTCATAAATTTTAACGACTTCTCCACTCGTATATTGAGTTCATTGTTTTAAACTTGACGTATAGACCTTCGTCTTCAGATTCCGATTCTTCTAAAATCTCTTCGATCAAAGAAGTTTGCCACCAATCTTGCCATTGATATGTTCGTGCAATAATTGATCCTACACGTATAGCTACTCCAACTCTAGGTTTTACATTGTATGCTTTTTCTATATCACCAGAAATTGGATCGCGCCAAAATGCCATTGACATGCCGCCAGCATCACCAATACCATCACTTACCCTGCGTAATGAGTACGTCATCTACTTCAAAAGATGCTGCGAAAGAACTGCAAGACTTAGCCATGCCCACATTGTGTTGAAGCCAACAAGAGTGGGTAGTGACTTCTCACGACTTGCCCAGATAAGAGCAACACTAGTAATAAGTGTTAGATAGTATAGTTGCCAAACATCATAATGAAAAACTAGACCAGGGATAATAATAATTGCCTTAGCTACCCAACTGACAAACTCAATCGTGTTGTAAGGCTTCCAGTACTCACGCTTGAACAACATAAGATAACAGTCTCTTACGTTAGACCACTTGCAATGAGTATAGCAGACAGATACGATAATGAACCACAGACCTGTTGCTGCAAACGTTTGTGATAGTGTCATGATTTATTCCCTTTCTCTTTTAGTTGAATAGTCCAAGTGCCGTCTTTGTTATCAATCCATTCAAGAGTGTCGCCCTCTTGCCAACCTAGATTCTTTGCTGCTTCTCCAATATCAAGAAGAAACTCGCCAGGATGATCTGGGTCTTCTACAATTTCTGTCTTATAAGATTTAGACATATTAGAAATTCACTTTAACGACCTGAATCCAAGGCTCAGGCTTATCAATCTCGTTTAACTTCGTCTGCAACTTACGTTGCATAACATGCAGAACTCTAGACCAATAGTCTTTTGCCCACAAACTTTCACTGCGTTCACTTGCAACATTAGCAGCATGAATTCTTTCTAGAATTACTTCTGCTTCTTCGTGCTTAGTCATATCTCAATCTCCCAACTATTGCTTAACTGCTATAATATCGTCATTCATTACTGTTAGACTATAACCTAGACTTTCTACAAATTGCATTACTTTAGTACGGTGTTCTGCAAACCCATCTGTACCCCACGCTTCAAAAATCAACATAGGACTACATCTATTGATAGTATCTACAGCGCCTTCGATAACTTCTAACTCCATACCCTCAACATCAATCTTTATCAGAGACACATCAGATAGGTTAAAGGAGTCTAACGTGCGTATTTTATATATCGCTGTTTTTTGACAAAGTATAACTTTATTTGTTAGAGTAACACAACCATAACCATAAGATTCTGTTACATCTGGATCTTCAGCTTCTATCTCACACTCTTTATTTCCAAGTCCTATTCTATATGATTCAATGTTGGTAAATCCGTTTAAAGCTATATTGCCTTCTAGTTCTTTAGAGGTAGGAACAACAGGATCAAAAGCATAAATTTTACACTCTGGAAATCTAACAGCTATCTCTAAACAATACGCTCCGATATTAGCACCAACATCTACAACAACACCAGGTCGTGTAATTAGATGCTCAATTGATATATCAATCATATGAGGATCAAAACAAGCCTGTTCTTGTATTGCCTTATACAATACATCTACCCTATCATGTATCTTGTACTTGACACCAGTGGGAGATGTGTGTATGTGCATATTGCTCTTTTCTAAAAAGTGGCTCCACGGCCTGGGCTCGAACCAGGGACACTCTGATTAACAGTCAGATGCTCTACCGACTGAGCTACCGCGGAATGTGTTTCTACTTTCTCAAGTATATAGCTTCGGCCGATCTTTGTCAAGTAGCCAACAACTGGATAAATTTCTCGCACCAACTCTTCGCAGTACTGATCCATGTGTACATTGCAACGATGCACTTCAAGCTTGTATTTCTTTGCTTCGTTAAATGACGATGCTGAAACAAAATATTCAACATCAGGCAAAGTTTCTCTAGCACGTTTAGCAGCAGACTCAAGACAAATAACAGCCCTATTTTTCTTCATGCGACTAGTGCGTGTCTTAGCAAACCAAATGTAAGTGTCAGTTTCGCCACCGGGCTGCCAGTCGCGGCCGTACTTGTAAGCAAATTGAAATCGACCAATCTTCATGCCATCAACTACGATAGCATCCTTACGCATTGTGTACTGATAGATACCCATTTAAATAAATCCAGCTTCTCTCATAATAAAAAAATAAATCACATAACCCCAGCCGAAGAAACCGTGAATGAAAATCCATAGCAAAGAATGCCATTTCATCCACGATATCGTCATAGCAATAGCCATACCTAGTGTACGCATAGATACATACATAGGTAAAAATCTATTAAGCATAGTGTCCGATCGACTTCCGTAGACGCGCCATTTCTTCTTGACGTTTCTCTTCAGTACGCGGATACTTCTTGACCCTCGTATCTGAACCAGGACTCTGATGGCCAGCTTCCATACGGGCTAGGGCTTCTTTACGCTTTTGTGTCTTGTTCTTCATAGTTTATCTCCTTAACATTACCGATTATACTATATAAGCTATAGCTTGTCAAGCTTTTTATAATATATAAGCTATAGCTTGTCAAGCTTTAGATTTGATCCACTCTAACATAGCTTCAGCATCATAGTCCCATTCAATGTTGCTACTAGCTTCTGCTTCTGCCTGCTCTTGCGTTAAAAGATTATCAAGGTAGCCGCGACCAAAGTCAGCAAGGCGTTTCTTGTACTCTTCGCTAGCCTCGTCTTCGTCCCAGAACATACCAAACTCTGCCTCAAAGGCATCACAGACAGTGCAAGAACCGAAAGACCCACTTGCCCAAGCTTTCTTATCTTCATACAATACGAGAGCATACCAAGAACCTTGATAGTCACCGAAATTTCTGAACTCTAGCACCTTCGCACCAGCAGCATCTAACGCACTTGCATAACCCATAATCTTTATCCTCTATCAATCGCCGGAATCAATTGTGTGACAATCGCCACAGTGTTCACATTTATATTCTGTCAAGCATCTGCCAATCGTCTTGCTATGATACTTGTGTGTACACGGTGCGCCGTCTTCACGTAGACGCACAGTGCCACTATTTCTGCTGTACATATACTGACCACCACAGTTGTTGCACCGTAGAGTATCTGTAGCAGGATCATAGCCAGCGTAAGAAGTCTTATACTTACTGTCACCCGCAGGGACTCGACCAGAACCGTTACAGACGGGACATGTACCAGTTTTATAGCTCACCTACTTCCTCCTTACGCATAGCTTCTTGAAGATCATACCATTCGTCATTGATGAACACTGACCAGCTACCAGTGTGTTGCTGGAACAAATATTCATACTCTTCATACTGATGGTTCTTTTCATAATCTTTTAGGTTATCAAAAAACTTTGCACCAGTGTCTTTTTCACCACGATCACGCTTGTATGATTTGCATTGATCATAAATCGGCGCTAAAAAATCAATTTTCTCGCCGATCTTTTCACCAAGATAACTGATATCGCCAAGACCAATCAACTCAACAATCTTAGGAACTTTGGTGTAATGCTCCAACAACATCTTACCATTGTGAGAAAAATAACCATCGTGATGGCAGTAAATCTGAGCAACGGTACCGTTCTCATACTCAATTGCAATTGTGCTACGTGTAGACATTATTCCACATCTCCATAAATCGAATTCAGCATACTATACAAAACTTGTTGCGGCTCACTATCCGTAGCGCCAAAGTCGGCAAAGAATGACATAACGTTATGAATGTTCTTTTCCACTTCGAATATACTTAAACCACTGTTTATGTCACGTTCAATTGCATTGTTTAGAGCAACTGCCACGAATTCAGGATTAATCTCTCGACCGTCTTCGTCCGCAGCAGCATACAACTGCCAGTCATCGGCAGTCAAGGTAATACTAACACTCTTTTTAATTTTAACACCGCGCATGTTATAACACCTTCAATTTGTTTTGAATTTCAAAAATACGATTTTCAATACGGGCGTTGTCTTCATCGGACAATTCGCCACGGATTTCGCAAAGCATAATAAGTTCTTCGTTCAAACTGTCAATAGCTTCTTTCAAACTTCTGCACAACATCTTAAGCTGCCAGAGCCGCATTAAGGCTCTGCTCCTTTACAGTTGCACCATTACGCATGGTGTACGTGGCGCTATAGTTAGCGCGGTCGCCAGCGGGCAGCATGTCCCACTGTTCAGTCTTGCTGGCAATCTCTTGCCGCATGTAACCGTATTCATCATTGCTGATGGTACGGCGGGCAACGTACTTGTCACCCATGCGCGAGATACGGACAGGCGTCTGCCACTCTTCGCCTTCAACCGCATCATCATCGGCAATGCGCCAGTCAATGACGTATTCCTTGAAGGAATCATTGAAGTCCTCAATGAGGACTAGCAGCGGGTCGATACCCGTGGCGACAAAGTCCATAACATCGGGAACAGACAGGTTGTCGACCACGTAGGTAGAACCGCCTTTGAACTTCCAGTATTGCGGGCATTCACCCTTACCGTCCCACGCATGGGCGCCGTAGTTCTCTTCGTGCTGGGTATCAATGATGATCTTCATAAACTTGTCTCTCTCAACTCAATTTCAATATAGCTATAATAACAAATTGGTAGGTAAAGTCAAGAACTATCTTTTGTTTAAAATCAAACACTTAGCCGAGTAATCCGTAAGTCATTGTTTTTGTTAAGAATTTAGTTTTTGTTTAAAATCAAGCACTTAGCCATTTCAGTCAAAAAAAGGGGTGGATTTCTCCACCCCGAGGTAGTCTAGGCGGCAAGTTTCTTGACCTCTGTCAGCGTCAGGGTATCGCCACGGTGGTTGCAAGCCTTACAGAGAACTTTACCGTCCTCTATCTTACCACCACGCGCATGTGGCGTATCATGACCAAACTCGGCTTCATCAACAGAGATGGCCTTCTCGCAGGTGAAGCATTTGTTATTCTGCTTTGCAAGGGCAACCTCACGCTCGGCGCGAGACATGCTGCGCTTGCTTTCGGGGAAAACAATACCCATTCTGTTAAACGCAGGAGCATCGGCATCAACCTTAAGAGTACCCTTGAACTTTTTACCTAGCATGTGTTCGAGGAGAAGACGGGCAGCAAAGGCCTGCTTTTTTCCGTCAGAGAAGGACTTCTTATAGACCTTGAAGATATTCTTAACGATATCTTCTTCGCCTTCTGTTCCCTTGATAATATCAGAACAATTCTTGATAGCATCAATAGCATTAACAAACTTAATATTAAATGCTGTCATATCGTAGAACTTAAAGGTATTTCTAGCGCGATACAATTCAAACCAAATACACTCAAAAGCACTGAAATCATCTTCGGTAATCTTGCGTTTCTTTTCCTTGGACAGTTCAAAGAGAGTATCAAAGAAATTCTTGATAGTATCCATGTGCTTCTTCTGAATAGTAAACTCCTTGCTATCTTCGCGTTCCACGAGACTAGAAAGATCCTCGTGACCAGCATCAAAATCGCTGTCAGTGGCATCAGGATCACAAACGGCAACACTCTTGAGGAGAATTACCGACACATCTCTTGCCCAACGTGCCTTGGCGTTAGTACAACCAAGATACTTCGCCACATTCTTTGTGCTTTCTTCTTTATTAGACTGTTTAGAAAGTTCAAAGATACGATGCGGCTGATTCCAATCATACTCTTTGTATTCACGATAGAACATACGGATCTGTTTAAGAACTTCCGACTGATCATTAGCCATGATCATTTCATAGTCATTAACCTTAGTGCCTTTATTGATAGCACGGAAAATAAGGATCGCTTGCTGTGAAGAACAAATTTTTTCATCAATATTCACCACGAAATTATTAAAATAATCGCGTTCTTCTTTACTCAATTCAGTATAGGACTTTTTCTGACCATTAACTCTGACCTTGAAAAAGCCGTTGATAAAACACTGAATGGCGCGTGTCCTGTGTCCAGCATCAATCACAAGAAAATCATTGTTAGAATAATATAACTTAATGTTTTCTTCATAAAGATGCGGGCCTTCGCTGGTAGAACGAATATCACGCAACGTAATCATACCGATACCAACACCATTGAAAATGGATTCAACGATTCCCCTATCCTTGGGACAACCAATAGTGTCATTGGTAGATTCCCGTTGAGAGATAGGGTTGGTATTGATTTGACCACCGATGATAGCATCATATATCTGCTTAACAGTTTTGCAGGAATATGTGGTCTTGATTAAACCCAATTCATTTGACATTTTGGTTGTCCCTTTTATAGATTAAGCGCGGCGCAGGAAAGACGGAATTTCCATCTCGCCTTCGCTCTGCTTCGTTTCTTCTACCCGAACCTTAGCGCGAGCGCGGGCCAAACCAGCCTTGAACTCTTCTACAGTCATCTTCTTGGGCTGCGTAGGAGCGGGTACCACAAGTGTTGCGCCAGTAGTCTGCATAACAGCAGCGGGCGGCAACAGCGTCTCCACAGCGACTTCCTTAGTCGCGGGAGCAGTCTTCGCCTTTGCCTTGCGGGTAAAGACAGCCTTACCAGCGTCAGGAACCCGCTTGGTAATATTAGTCAGACCCTTGCGGATCACAGCCTTGTAATAGTTGTGGATAGCATTGCCAAGCTTGATTTCCAGAGTGTCAGCAATCATCTTGCCGATCTGACTTTCAGGCATTGTAGGATTAGCGTTAATCAGCGAAATTGCAATCTTAAGCTTTTCGCCACGGCTAAACGACTTGGCGGTAGTCACATTGGTATCAGTAGTCATAATCATAGTCTCCATTATCAAAAGTAGGTAGGGACACCACGTCCCCTCTCACATTGCCTACATATAATGACATGGATTTTGGGTATTGTCAACAACTAAATTCATAACAAAATCAATAGGTTACAACCCATCAAAATTTTATGTAAGGATATCAAGCACTTGGCCAACAAGATTTTTTGAGTATTTTCTGTTGTATTTATGCACCAACCCGACTTCCCTACCGTAGGCCTCGATTTCCCACGGTAAATCATGGTAATCTATGTTCTTTACGTTCATTCGAGTACGATTCCACTTGAATTCGTGAATGTCTTTACCGTCTCTTAGCTCGCCCCTATGATACTGTTTAAGATGCACCATCTCATGCGCTAGGGTTTCAATCTGCTCTTCGATCTTATCGTCAACAATTTCTATAACAAACAGAGTAGGCACTTTTTCATCAAAGTCTAAGACTTCACAATTGCCCTTTTCGTTCTTCCATTTTTCTGTTAGAACGATTTCAAGTTCAATGTCAGGTATTGAATAGTCAGGCAAAAGGCAATCTGCAAAAAATCTTGCTGCTCTTTCTAGCTCTGCTCTAGTCTCAACAGAAAAGTTACCTTTAAATTCTACAAGCATTTGGTGACCTAGCAAAGAAGCGCGGCGTGTAGCCATCAAACGCCGCGCCAGAGTTTAATGATTTACATAGACTTTTCATTGTTGTTTCATTAGAAGAAAACTCAATGATAGCTTTTGTTTGAATTTCAAAGATACAGAACAGGCTACTCATTGTTTTGATTTTATAGTTCATGAAATCTTAAGACCACTAAAGTCTTTCCTTCCCGCTTTCTTTGTTACAAAACGCATTGTCTCTTCTTCGTTGTAGCGTTCACCGAATTTAGAGTTGTCCATAACTGGTTTATCTTCGTTCTTTTTCTTAGACCGCGGTCCATCAAGAATATCTTGCTGTGCAGACTGTTCAACATCATAGAACTTCATCTTAGCTTTGTTGACACCGATAACGAAACGTCGGTTGTTAGCAGGGTCATCATAACGGTTCTTCAACTGCTTAACTAGGATCTGATTAAGACCCTCTAGCTCTTCTGTAGAGATAAGAGCAAACATAAGGTCAGCAGTCGCAGGCAGCGCAAACGACTCAGAAGTGTTGTCTAGACCAACGTCAGAAGAGTTATACGCATCACGATTACTCTGTGTAGCAGAGATAATTGGTAGATCGAACTCTACAGCAAGACCACGTAGCTCTTCAGCAATTGCTTTCACATACATGTAGCTGTTAACTGTGCCACCCATCTTCATACGTGCAGACGCACAGATATTCAGATAGTCAATATAGATGATATCTGGTATAAAGTTCTTCTTGATACGTAGCTCTTGAATGAGATGCCTGAAGTGTGCAGAGCCAGCAGCAGCAGTAGGATACTCTTTCACGATTAGCTTGCCGCGTGTCTTCTCTCTGATCTTACTGATCTTCTTATCAAAATACTCTTTCGGTAGTTCTTTAAGATCATCAATCGTCATGTCCATCAAGTTAGCGTCAATACGTTCTGCAATACGCTCTTCAGACATTTCCATAGTGATGTAGAGTACGTTCTTACCCACAGTCAAATTGTGTGAAGCACAGTGCGTCATGAACATAGTCTTACCAACACCAGTAGATGCAAGAATGATGTTCAGAGTCTTGCGAGACAGACCACCCTTGGTGATCTTGTTGAAGAACTCTAGATCGAAATCAATCTTCTCTTCTTTCAGATGGTAAAACGCATAACGTCGATCAGAATCTTCAATAAAGTCATGCCCAATATTAGTATCAAAAGAAACTGCAAGAGCTTCAGTAAGAATTTGTGGAATACTACCCTTACTACGCTTAACATCTTTCTTGTCAATGATCTTGATTGAATCCATGATAGCATTGTATACAGCTTTCTCTTGACAAAACTTTTCTGTTTCGTCTGTTAACCAATCAATAGATGTATTCAAGTCTGCTTTGAGTGCGTTGATCTCGCCATCGCAAATCTTGAATTCATCTTCAGTTAGATTTTCTAATCCCTGCAACGAGGACAAGACTGCCTCTTTAGAAGGCATCTTGTTGTACGACTTCACATAGTTTTCAATCAGAGTAAACGTAATCTTGTGCGACCTAGATTGGAAATACTCTGACTTCAGAAAAGGAAGTACCTTTCTGCTATACTCTTCGTTGTAAAGAAGATGTGAAAAAATTACGTCTTCAATCATTAATCTTCACCGTAGATATCTTCTAGCTGTTGATCAGTCATGATATCACCGTGTGCCATCATGTACTTTGTCTCAATGTATGTTCTGAAAGACTTTGACTTGAGAACAGGTAGCCAGAAGTCCTTAGTGTTGGTATCTGCTTGGCGATAGTTCTTCTCTGCAACTTCGCCAGTTTCCATATCGACTTTCTGATACCAACCGTTCTTGGGCTTAATAACATGACCAGACTCAAGAGCAACTTCAAGTAGACCTGACCATGAACTGATGCCACCAGTGAATGAGACTTCAATTGGAATCTTCGACTTCTCTCTAACAAAGCGGCTCTTCTCAACGTTGATGATGAAGTTATAGCCAGTTAGTTCAGTGCCGTCCTTCTCTTGCTGACGACCGATGATGAAGATGTTATCAGCAGAGTAATACGAACCAGTACCACCACCAACGATAGCCTTGGGGAACATGCCAATTTCCATGTACGTGTGATTGACAACAACAAGCGGAATGTCCTTGATGTTCAAGTGCGGCGTAACAATACGGAATAGCGACTTGATCTGCTTTGCTCTCGACATATCAGCAACAGACTTGCCGTCCATTGCGTCATCGACTTCTTTCTTTGAAGCAAGATTGCCGATAGAGTCAATGACGATGATAACGTGATCACCACGATTGATTGTACTCAACTGATTAGTGATATCTACCTTCAACTGTTCAACGTCAGTGATCGGCGTATGCAGCACACGTGCAGGATCAATACCGAATGTTTGGAAGTACGCCTGAGGCGCACCAAACTCTGAGTCATAGAACAACAACATTGCATCATCATACTTGTCAAGATATGCCTTGACCATCATGAGAGAAAACGCAGTCTTAAAGTGCTTAGACGGACCAGCAAACATCGTAAGACCTGGAGTTAGACCACCGTCTAGACGGCCAGACAATGCAACGTTCAACATAGGTACTGACGTAGCAATCATGTCCTTCTTTTCAAAGAACTTTGATTCAGAAAGAATGTCTGACTCTTTAACGGTAGAACTCTTTCTTAGTTTTTCTAAAATGCTCATAATATCTCCTGTTTATGCCACTGTTCATCATTGTATACTAGATCAAACAAAATGTCAACTGCCATTTGCGATAGCATGTAATTTCTTTCGGTACGCTTCAATTTTTGCTTTACGATCAGGCCAATAGATGTATTCTTTTGTGTCTGCATCTTTGACAAGGTTGTTTAGCAGCGGTTCAATTGATTTCAATAGGTCGTCTATGATCTGCTGATAACCTTGCGCGGCAATCAAAATTGCGGGTTGCAAGTCTTTTATAATAGGTGCTTTGATCTCGTCTTCGCTTGCGGATGTAAATCCGAAATCAAAATCAAAATCAATTTCTGTTGCTTGTTTAGTTGCCATTTAGAAAGTCCTCCAATGTTGACATGTGTTCTGTTTTCCATTTAATAACACTAGTGATGCTCCTAATAGGATCAAAGAAAGCTTTATCGAATTGTAGATTGTAATCAATGTATCTCTCTAGCTTCAACTCTGGTGGTAGAACACCAGGACAAGAGATTACATTTTCACGAAACGAATTCGGCAGCTTCATATAACAGAACTTGATCTTCTCGCCTTCTTTAACTGTTGCGTACTTACGATCAAGATTGTTTTCACGCAGTAGAGCATTATACACTAGGGCTCCACGCACATGCATCGGTGTGCCGTCAGTGTATATCTTTTTTTCATCACTGTATTTAAGAATGCCGTTGCAGCCACGAGGAAAGGCAACCTCTTCAAACTTCAGCTTAGAGAATTCATCTCTAAACGTATCAATAAACTCAATAAGCTTACCGTTGTTACCTTGCATGATGATCTTGAGTGCAAGCTTAATCTTCTCTCGACACGAATACGGCGTCGAGGACTTAACAGCTTCGATGCCTTTCATGTATAGCTTAGGCTCATCATACTTAACGCCTTCGCTGTCGTACACGTTCATGATGTACTTCTTCTTCGCAATGAAGATAGCAGTGTCACAAATGTTCTCACGCTTCATCTTCATCTGATTGACATAAGAGTTTGTGTATTCTTTCAGGCGTTCAAACGACTTGTTAATCACAGGCTCTAGTTTATCAGAACAGACCTTGTTCACAAACTCTGTGACTTTCTGCACATCTGACGTATCAGTAAACACAGACTTGACTAGATCGTCCAGCGAGACGAACACAGAGTCGGTGTCGCAGTACACAACATACTGCTTATCTGTTGTCTTAAGAAGTTTGTTAAGATAAGCATCAATGTCTTGTGCAACCCAACGAATAGCTAACTGACCATGAATAGTGATACCTTCTGCGTAATCATTCTGATAGAAACGAAACGCTGGATTACCAGTAGCACCGAACAAACTGTTAAGAACAATCTTCTTGACTAGCTGTAGATTGTGATAGCGAGAAACACCGTTAGAATCGTTAGCTTGCTTTGCTTCTTTCTTAAGTTTGTTATACTCGACACGTTCAGCATACATCTTCAACACGATCTCAGGGAATAGACCTTGCTTCTCTTTGTTCCACAAAGCGCCGTTGGCAGACATTGCAACATTATTTTCTTGTAGAATAGATTGCTTGTCAAACTTACCTGCAAGTAGTTCATCAACATTCATCGTGTTAACTTTACCAGCATGTGTTTCTGGCGACATGTTGTTCTGCACGATCAAAGAAGGATACAGACTGTTAACGTCAAACGTTGTGATCCACTTGTGCATACCTACTTTTGGATCACGTACATAAGCGCCAGTGAACTGCGAGTCTTTTGTGCTTTCTCTCTGCAACGGTACAACGATCTTACGATCTAGCAGATAGTTGTGAATGATGATATCCCACAGTCTAATGCTTGTGAACATATCATCATACTTGATCTTAGCGTCATAAGCAAGAGTAAGACCTAGAGCAAGAAGACCTAGCTTCTCTTCTAGACGATCAACTAGTTCAACGTCATGAATATTATATTCGATATACTTTTGAAAGTTGTTGCGACACATCTCAGTCAAGCTACCGTACTCAGAGTAGTCTAGCTTACGTTCACCTAGCTCAGTAAAAGCAACGTGATCTAGTCTATAGCTTTCTTGTTGTGTGTATGTAAACTTCTTGTAGATGCGTAGATAGTCTAGAACACAAACACCGAGCGGCCGATACGTCTGCTGCTCTTTGCCGTTACCGTGAATGTCGATCTTCTTTTCGTCTAACATTCCCCACGGCGACAAACGCTTTGCATGTTCTTTATCTAGCACACGTTCAATACGATTGATGATGTACGGTACGTCAAAGAACTCAATGTTCCAGCCAGTAATAACATCTGGATCAACAGCCTGCCAGTAACCGATGAACTCTTGAAGCAGCCGCTTTTCATCGCTGCACTTCACATACTTCACGTTAGATTGATGGACTTCAAACTCACCGCAGCCAAACGTTGTGATCTTGTCTTTGACTTTACACGTGATAGCAGTGATTGGTTGATTTGCAGTTTCAATATTTGGAAAGCCAGTATCATCGCCATCGGGCGCACATTCGATATCTAGATTGATGATACGAACTGTGTCTAGGTTGTACTGAACTTTGCCTGGATACTCATCGTTGAGAAACGGATACAGAAATGAATTCAGACCGTAGATGCTCATGCCACCTACGTCTTTGTATCGCTCGACAAAATCTTTTGCTTCTCGGATGTTCTCAAAAGAGATTTTCTCAGCAGACTTGCCCTCTAGAGTTTTGTACTCAGAGTTTTTCTCTTTGCTAGAGACAAACAAGTATGGAGCGTAATTGACTTTGCGTTGAATTCTGCGGCCGTTGTTGTAACCACGCAGAAAGATAGTGTTGCCTCGTTGCGAGACCTCAGTGTAAAAACTCTCAAACATTCATTGTACCTTCAAGTTGGTAGCTGTAAACGTACAGCGCATATCATCATTATATACGAAAGCGAGCAACTAGTAAAGCGAAAGTTGTTGTACCCGCTGTTGTTCTAGATATTTGTTTAGGCGATCAAAGTACCCACGATTGCGAATGTCTTTGAAGATTAAGTTTTCATTAGAGAATTCTCCAGCTCGGTGAATACCCGCTGATCTCATGATGCGAAACTTTTC
>Ga0209297_1000766_pt1 | contig 19738 bp, 37 predicted proteins | sample S_130805_MF_Meta_FD_187322 | JGI IMG/M metagenome (GOLD analysis project Ga0209297, IMG submission 187322) | Freshwater microbial communities from Lake Simoncouche, Canada to study carbon cycling - S_130805_MF_MetaG (SPAdes) (version 2) | ecosystem: Environmental > Aquatic > Freshwater > Lake ...
TATGATGGTAGATCTGATGATCTAAGTGATATTATCACGGGTCGTTATCCAGAAACTATGACTTCTAGTGAAATAGGTTGTACAACATCTCATCTAAAGGCAATCAAACATTGGATGGAAACATCCGATAGTCCTTATGCAATCATTATGGAAGATGATTGTAATTTAGATTTGGCTAGATTCTGGAACTTCACTTGGGATGATTTTTATGCCCATATTCCTTATGACTGGGATGTAGTTCAAATTGCAATCATTTGTACTGGTGATATTCACGTTAAACTTCATAAGAGATTTGTAAATGATTTCTCTACTGCTTGTTATTTAATTAATCGTCATCATGCAGAGAAACTTCTTAAGTTTCATACCAGAGGTGATAAGTATAAGCTTGATAATGGATGCAAACCACGTCCTGTTGCGGATGATTTGATTTACAATACTGGAAATACTTATTCAATTCCTCTTCTTCTTTATAAGATTGAATTGGGGTCAAGCATACATCCCGAACATATTGATGCCTTTCATAAAGCAAACTATGAGGCACTATCAAATTTTTGGGCACAGAATGGTGCAAATATTGACATCAAAGATTATATGAATTATGACCCTTATCTTGGGCGGATAACCGAAAATTCTGCCGCACAATCACAACAAGAGAGTTGACAATCAGGTTATCCTCTGTTATACTAAATAGGTTCTTGAGACACCTAAAAAGTCTCTCTTAACATTTTACTTTAATTAAAATTTATGATTACTCGTTCAATTATTGCTGGTGTTGCTGTTATTGCAACCACTGTTCCTGCACTTGCTGCTCCTGCTACCTATTCGGATCTGCAACCTACCGACTGGGCATATCAGGCAATTCAAAATCTTAACTCACGATATGGATGTCTTGCTGGTTATCCTAACGGCACTCTTAAGCCTGGTGCTACTGCAACTCGTGATGAAGTGTTTGCTCTGACCAATCACTGTCTTGATAACATCACTACATTCTACACAGAAGCAGATGCTAAGTTGGGTGCTGCTCTTCGGGCACAAATCGGTGCTGTAAGCAAGCGTGTGACCAAGTTGGAAGTTGCTGCTGTAACTGCAACTCAACGCCGCCAGTTGGGTGTTGGTAACTATGGTGGTGTTGCTTTTGCTGGTAATGCTGCTAACTATCCAGGTGCTACTCTTGGTGGCAAGCGTGTTTATGAGTCCGGTATTACACTTCAAGGTCGTGTAAAGGCATTTGATCTTGGTAGTCAATATGCCGTATCTGCCCGTCCTTATGTAACCTTCACTTCTACTCCTAACTATGTAAGTGGTGGAGTATTTGGTGGTGGTGTTGCTACTCTTGATATTCCCGTTGCCCGTCGTACTCTTGCTGATGGATCCAAAGTATCTACTGCTAACATTTATGTTGGTGCTGGCGGTCAGGTGGGCGGCAATCAAAGTGCTGGTGTTGGCGTTGCGGGTGCCGAAGTGTCCGTAGCAAATAATGTTGTATTGTTTGCTGATGCCAAAATTCCTTTCAGCAACACTGGTGCTGAAACCTATGGTTATTATGGTTCTAAGCAACAAGGTTACAATGTAACCGGAACCGCCGGCGTTGGTATCAAGTTTAACTGATATATCTGCCAATAAGGAGTCTTCTCTATATAATAGAGAAAGCTCCTTTTTTAATGCCTAGAAATAACTTGACAAAAGATGAAATAAAATGCTTTGTTCTTAAACTTAAACATAAGTTATATGAGGAACAATTAACTGAATATACAACAGATCCAAAACAAATTGCTCATAGGTATTTGAATCAAGTTTTGGATAAGATTGACGAGTTTAGATACTAAATAGAACACATCGAAATGATAATATGAAAATTGATTTACATAGCTTTTTTAAGTACTATGATGCAAAAAATCCAAAGCATGTTGCTGCGGTAGAGCAACTTGAAGTTGATTTGGGTAATTCTCCACTATTGGATGATACCTCAAATTGGATAAGGATTTATAGAACCAAAGTAGAACCACCGAAATCTTCTATTCGGTTGAATGTTCCATACTACCCGCAGACTGATAACTTTGTTGATGCTGCTCGCACTTGTAATAGTTCTAGTTGTGCTATGGTTTTGGAATACTTCAAACCAGGCACACTAAAGGGAGCACAAGGGGATGATGAATATATTAGAACAGTATTTTCTATTGGTGATACGACAGATCACGAAGTTCAAACCAAGGCACTTTCTGCTTATGGAGTATCTTCTGAGTTTAGGTATAATCTTGGGTTCCCAGATATTGATCGTGAGTTATCTGCTGGGCATCCCGTGGTTATTGGTATTCTTCACAGAGGCACTTTATCTTTTCCTACTGGTGGGCATATGGTGTGTTTAATTGGAAAGACTGCTGATGGAAAATCTTACATATGCAACGATCCTTTTGGGGACCTGATGGATGGATACACTACTGATGTTTATAATGGTAAGGGAGCTATTTACCCCAAAGAAGTTCTTAAGTATCGTTGGTTAGAAGGTGGTAAAGACAAAACTGGTTGGGGAAGGATTTTTAAATGACTATTAACTTTTTAGATGCGATTAAGTATAATAAGAACACACCAGAGCAAATAAAAGCATGGGAGTATCTTCAACAGCACGTAGCACCCGATATTCTGGGAGAGTTTGCAAAACTTTATAGAACAAAACCAGCACAACTTGTCTCAAAAGAACAACTTGTCTCAAAAGAACAACTTGCATTCATCTGGGGTTGTAGTACTACACTTATTCAAGATACAGAGATTGTTGAGTTGAATAAGTGCCTGAAGACTTTTGATATTACTACTCCTGCTCGTATTCGTCATTTTCTTTCACAGATTTCTCACGAAAGTGGTGGTGGAAGATATAACCTGGAACTGGCATCAGGTGATGCTTATGAGGGTCGTGATGATCTTGGTAATACTCAATCTGGTGATGGTAAGAAGTATAAGGGTGCTGGGTATATTCAACTGACTGGTAGAGCAAACTATCAGGCATTTGCTAATTATATCAAGGATGCCGATGTGATGGATGGTGTAGCATATGTTGCAATTCGTTATCCATTTATCAGTGCTGGTTTCTGGTGGATGAATAATCAAATGAATGCTTTATGTGATACGAATCCAACGGTAGAGCAGGTTACTCTCAGAGTAAATGGTGGTTATAATGGATTGGATGACCGTAAGATATATTATAGTAGATGCTGTGATGTTTTATAGGGATTGGGATATTACTTTATATGATGAATGGCATTACGTTTGGATTTGTTTAAGAGAAACTGTGATTATTATTCTAAATAGTAATCATCAAAAAAACTAATGAATAAACTATTTCTTGCTCTATTAACTATCTGTTTAGCATCAGCATCGGCAAAGGCAGATGTTATTACCAAGGTTTATGACGGTGATACCGTAACTACATCAACTGGTGAGAAGATTAGACTGGCTTGTATAGATGCCCCGGAAATAAAAACGAATAGACACGGCAAAAAAGATCCAATCAAAGGACCTGCATCTCAAAAATGGTTATCTAAACTAGTATTAGGTAAAGAAGTAAAAGTTGAGAGATTGGTTAAGGATTTGTATGGAAGAACGATAGCAAGACTGTTCCTTGAGGATGGTGCAGAAGTTAATGAACTTTCAGTTGTGATGGGATATTCTGTACCATATATGTCAAAATACTGTGAATGGGTACTTCCTTCCCTTTCTACAAGGTCTCCTAACAAATGAACGAACTTCTGCCGGTTGTATTCTAATCGGCATTTTTCGTTGATGCAGAAATATTCCCTGATTTGCGATTAATTGAAGAACTATGAAAGTCTCAATTAGTAGGCACTTCACTTTAAGTGAATGCTGATGATAGTGTGGTTATTCCAAGAATTGCTGATTTTCCTGTATTTGTTAATGGAGCAAATGCATTACCAATTGCATATAGTCCGTATGGAGAAGATACTGCAGTAGTAGCATATGCCGCCTTCCCTGTTCCAACATATGTATCTATACTGAACACATTATTAACTATAAGAGCAGTTGAATATGTAGAATTTAATCTGACTCCGTGACCATTTGCTTTAGTATTAGAGATTGCAGAAAGAGTTACACTAATTACACCAGTACCATATGCCTCTACAACACAATCTCCATTAGCATCAAGTTCAGATTGAGTAAATGATAATGTTGTTCCAGATTGTGCTGCTCCAACTTGTGTTGCTCCACTTGTTTCTACGGCAGAGAATGTGGCAGTACCCTTAACTATATTGAAGCAATATACATCACCAGAACCACTATGACTTACTTTAATATCACTTCCGTGTGTGATACTGCCAGTTCCGGTATTATCTTGATAAAAACCAGTTCCAGTAGTACCAGAAGCAGTAATCCATACATCTTTTAGAAATATTCTTTGGGGATTAGTTCCAATTCCTGAAATTGCCTTTCCTCCAGGAGGAGCAACTATTGATAATCCAGTTATTGCAAAGTGATTGGCATCTAATGTTGCGGCACTTCCGCTTATTGAAACTGTAGTATTTGTGGTACTCCCAACTCCAGTTAGATATATTGGAGAATGAATACTACCATTATTTCCAACCAGATATATGTGTCCTTTGGTTAAAGTAACATTTTCCGAAGTAGAACCAGATAGAATAATGAAAATTGGATTTGTTGCGGCAGGACTAATTGTACCGGCAGCAATTTGAAGATCAATAGATGTCTGTGCTGCTAGAATAGTCCTAAATGGATTGATAATACTACCAGTTTCCACATAAGTTTCATCGTGTCTTGCTGGATCTACATAAAACTGATTTTTTGCGGCATAATCTGCTTGTACTTGATCTATAAGAATAGATTTACCACCAACAGTAGCACCATCGGATATTCTAATGTTACCAACTGTTGGATTATAAAAGATTTCTCCTTCATTACCAACAAATGTTAGGGAAGACGCATCTCCCAGTTTCTCTGGGTATAATCTATATACTGTATTAGACATTTTAATAACCCTTTTTTACTATTTAGTCTCTTGAGATATTATCCAATCCTTCAAATCCGTTAAGTACTTTCTTAGAATTTGTGTCTGTTTTTCGTGAAACTCGTCACCTGTTGTGATATACAAATATGTGTGTAAATCTATGGTCTTTAATATTGTGCATATCTTTGGGTTCCAATCCCTTCGCTCATCCGTGTTAAATGTTCGGGACATTTTTCTTTGTAACTATTTAGATTTTTACTAAATACTAGTAAAGAAACCTTAATGTTGATTTATCAATCTCCAGAGGACTATCTTTATAATTTACAAGCAATGACTGGCGGTGAAGCAAAACGAATGTGGAGACAATCGGTAAAAGATAAATGGAATAATAAATGTGCCTATTGTGAAAGCGCAGAAAATTTAACTCTGGACCATATAATTCCCCAATGCAAGGGTGGTACTGACCATATCACAAATGTGGTATGTTGTTGTAAGTCTTGTAATAATTCCAAGGCACATACCGATTGGGAAATTTGGTACTACAATCAGGACTTCTTTACAGAAGAACGAATGGATGCTATAATTGATTGGAGAACGCAATTAGAAAAGCAGGAATTAAAAGTGTATAAACCTAGAAAAATTAATTAATGACTGAAATATTGGGAGTCTTAATTGTTTGTGCTATGATAATAGCACCATTATTGGTGATATTATAATGGCTGGATTCATAACAACTGATTATTATGCTGCGGTTCCTTATGGAAAGCAATTAATTATAATATATAATGGTGAGCAATTGGAGACGGTGAATACAGAAAAACAGGCTCAGAAATTCATAAAAAATCACCGTACTCAACCAAAACCGGGTACTGTGTTTGTTTAATTTAATTAAATGATGATTATCATAGCAACAACAATACTGACCTGTTCCCAGGCATCTGAGGTGCTCCATAGGGTGGCTAAAGCCAAATCCTTGACATCCGAGCAAAGGTCTGCTATCATCGTAGAGTTAAGGAAGATTGTCCCACCATGTCTAAATTATTAAATGTAATGGAAAATACCAAACAATTATATGCTATAGATTTACTTCTTGAGGATGTCAGAACAGTTAATCCAACTATTCGGATAGTAGCAAAGAAACTAAAATGTGAGGATAATTTGGATACATTAAAGGATGATGTTATTGATTATTTAATTAATCTAAGAAAAGAAATATCATGACAACTTATTACTATATACTTTTTACTATTTTTGCTTTTATTTTTTATGTGATGAGCATTGATAGTAATGTTTCTACATATCTCAATATTATATTCAAGTTATTGAAGGTAAATTATGAAAAACTAATTTGGCTTATCAGATTTCATCCCAAGAATCCAATTACTAATTTGATAATGCGTTTCAAATATAATAAAATAGCAAAAGATTTACATAAGGAACTAAACCAATGAATACTGAATCATTAGATTTAAACTCACTTCGGGCTAGAATTAATGATATCAAAAAGGAAGGAGAGGAAAGTATAGATTTCACTATCGGATTTCTTGAATGTTTAATGTTTAGACACGATTTAGTTGATTGTCTTTATGAAGATATTGAGCTGGAAAATGTTCCCGATATGATTTTAGATAAACTAAAGATTGGTGATATTCCAACAAAAGATGAGGTTATTCTTATGTCTTCTGATGCCCAAAATCATCTTTGTTTTGAGCTAATTTGGTTATGTGGAATGGGTGCATTATCTAGTTATGGTACAGATAATGATAGTAGGGGAGAAGATGACCCAAGTACTCTAGATATTATTTTATCAATGTCGGATATTAGTCACGCTCATTATATGGGGACATATTTGATTGCGGCACTTACTCTTTTAATGGCTCAGATTCCAACACAAGAATTAATTTCAAGTTTGACTAATGATTTTGATTGTGCTGATGAACAATTAGAAAAAAATATGGACATATTTGTGGAATTAGCTTCTTCTATCATCACTCGTTATCGTGAAGACCTCGCTTATTCGGTATATAATGAGGAAGAAAACTAAAACTATCTGGCGGCTTTGGAGTTATTCCTTAGGAGAAAAACACGGTAAAGATAATAATGAAGCAGATATAATATCAATTATAAGAACTATAATATTTGTTACTTATTTTATTACTAATTCCGTAATTTGTTTGGGAGTTATCAGACATTGGAACGATTCACCGCAGACAGTTCATAAACTGTCCATTAACGCACCAAACCGACATTAAACAGTGTATAATTAAATCAAATCAAAAGGACATATTATGGCTCTTTCAGAAAATGTAGATACAGCACTTAAGGATGCTGAATCAGCTCTTAGGACTGCTTTGTTTTATGCTTCTCGCAATGAGCGACCAAGTGTAAATCTATATATTGCGGAATTACTTTCTGCAATAGGTAAAATTAGTAAGTATGAAACTTTAACTGACCAAATTGAGGACATTACTAAGAAAAATGGTTCAAATGGAATTAACTTTTTTGGTGGTATGTGATGTCTAATGATTCTGTTGGTAAACTGATTGATAGTGAAAAGTTCCAAGAAGAACTATCAAAACCAAATACTTTAGGTGAAGCATTGAACTCACTAGAAATGGTGAAGATGCGAGAAGAACTTGCACAAGAACATAAGAATAGTATTGAGAAGTCCGTTGGATGGTATCATAATCTATCAGAAGATGATAAATATAAGGCAGTAGAAGGTGTTTTATGCATTATCACAACTGCTGAGCTGGAGGGAACTTCTCATAGAGGACTTATGAAGGCATTGGGGATATATCCTCGGGGATTTTTCATATTGATTTAAGCAGGAAACCGCGATGTCTTTAGCATCGCGGAGGAATGTGTAAATATTTAGTTTACTAAATAATAATGTATTCACTGAGTGAAAAGTTTTGATAACCTATTCTACCAAACTTATTCTTAATGAAGAACAACATCAATCCATTATGGATGTTCTTGTTCTTGAGAGAGAAGCGTGGAATTTTATTTCTCAAATGGTCTTTGATAAAAAGATTACTCCCTCATTGAAGACAATACATAATGAATGTTATTATGCTTGTAAGGAAAAGTTCCCAACTGCTCCTTCTCAAATGATTATTCGCAGTGAGAAATCGGTTCTTGCTACATTTAGGTCAATTAATTCCAATAAACAAAAAATTACAAAATCTCCGGTTCGCAAGAAATTAACAATTCAACTTGACAAGAGATTGTATTCATTAAAGGAAAATTGTAATATTAGAATTACAACTCTCAAGAAGAATTATCCACTTCAAGTTGAGTTTCAATCTTATGCAAAATTATTGGAAATGTTTGATTCATATGAAGTGTATGACCCATCTTTATTTGTAAAGGATAATGTTATTTGGATTGGATTTCCATTTAGATCTCCAATCAAAACAGTAATGGAAAATAAAACTTCAACTGGTGTTGATTTGGGTATCAACCGAATCGCTGTGACTTCGGATGGAATTATTTTTAGAGATAAACATTATAATGGATTGAAAAGAAAAGTTCGTCATTTGAAAAGAGAATTAAATTCAAAAAATGACCTCCGTAAAGAAGGAAAAGGAAAGACAAAGGCAATTCGTGGAAAACTTAGGAAATTAAGAAATAAAGAAAAAAATCTTTCTAAACTTGCGGCACATCGTCTTTCTAAACAAATTGTTGAAACTTCTTCTGGAAATGTAATTGTTTTTGAGAACCTTAAAGGTATTAAAACAAATACAAAAAAAGGAAATAAGTTTAATAACAAACAATCTCAAATTCCTTATTATATGATAAGAGAATTTACGACCTATAAGGCACAACTTTCTGGAAAAAGAGTTGTAACAGTTAATCCAGCTTATACCAGCCAAATTGATTTCCGAACAGGAAAGAAAGATGGTACAAGGCAGAAAGGTCGTTATGTTGGTGTTGATGGTAAAATCCTTAATGCTGACATCAATGCTGCTCTTAATATTGCTAAAAAGAGCAAACTCCCCGTATCTTGCGTTTCAAATGTGATTTACGGGCAGGGTGCCATAAACCACCCATATTTCTGTAAATCCTCTAATTCGTTAGTGGTCTGAAAACTGCGACATCTTTAGTGTCGCGGTAGTTTATTGATGAATTGGTTGATGTCCATAATGCTCTCTACGTGGAGTATCAGGAACGTGAATCGGGTAGCTGGCAGTAAACTAAATAATGTTATCATATCAACACACGTAAATGAAGTTAACTCCAGAGGAATGGGAAGAAATAACTGCACTTCGGGCAGCAATTTCAGAATACCCTCAATCTGTTCATTATGAGGAGCAGGAACGTTTTACCGAGTTATTTGTGAAATCAATAAAAGGTAAGGCGGATAAGATTTTTTAATAAATATATCAACGGCATTTACCTTTTATGAAGACATTTTCGCAGTTTCTATATGAAGCCTTTGCTACACAGCAAAGATTAGATGATTTACGTGACCAAAGAGATCAAAATAGACAACAGAATGCTGCTAGATATGCTGCAAAAAGACAAGAAGCTCTTAAAAGAATGCAACAAATTGACCCAAGTGATGCAGCTAACAGGGCTGCTGAGGACAGAGCTGCTGCTGCTGCACAAAAAGAAGCAATACAGAAGCAAATAGAAAAACATGAAGCAGAAAAACAAAACCTATGAACTACACGATTTATTCAAAAAATGGTTGCCCATATTGTAAGACTATTAAGCAAGTGATGGAACTTGCTAATTTAGAACATTTGGTGTATACTTTAGATGAAGATTTTACCCGAGAAGAATTTTATACTGAATTTGGTGATGGGTCTACATTTCCACAAGTAATTCTTGATGGAAACCATCTTGGTGGATGTACTGATACTGTTAAGTATCTTAGGGAAATGAGCATGGTATAATGTTGGAATTATTAAATGATGTAGAGAAGGCAATAGATTTTGCTTTTAGTGAAGGCAAATTTGTTTTAGATTTTTATGATTATTTGAAAATCAAAGAAGCAAAGAAAATAGATGCCGAAAACTTTCTTAATAGTTCCACGGCTAAAAATGTTCAAGAAATAGTTAATGATTTAGATATATACTTATTGGGGGCTAAGGAGGATGATGGTAAATTCATGCGAGAAGCATATGGATTTCTATCAAAACCAGAAGCGAGAAAAATTCGTAATTATCTAATTGCCATTATAGAAGACTCGGAGAAGTACATATATGATAAAAGGAGAGGGCGCAGAAAGAAAACTGAAACTAAATAGAGGTGTAGAGGTACTTCTACGAAATAGAAATAACAGGGAGGAGCCAAAGGCATTTAGTTTTAAGATTGCTAAAGTGGTATCTCTTTTTTCTCGTAATTTCCACTTTAGTTTAGAGTTTAATATATCAAAACCAAAATACTAGGAGAAAAAAGATGCTTGCAGTTTCAATCTCAATCGGCATTCTTGTTATACTTTTATTTTTTATGGTTGGTGGTATAATAGGTTACCTGATGAATAGGCATTTTATTGAAAATGGGGTTCCAGACCTACATCCAGAGTTTTTTGACGAATATGGTAGAGTTATAACTGGTGATTTACTAACTGTTAATTTTGAGCAATATGATGATGATGAAGAAGAGGAAGAATATAGCGACGAAATAGGCCACTAAATATTAAAAATCAACCAATTGAAACTGATTATGACTAATACAACACAAAATTTGACTACTGAACCAAAGCCTAAAGTAAAGAGGGCACCAAGAGCTAAGGTTGCTGCTGCTCCAGTTCAACCAATTGAAAAGCTACCACCAAATCCATTTCAATATGAAATCCTACAATTGATTTCAAATCAATCTAGTGATTCGATTAAGGTAGACCTTCTCAGAGAATATCGTAATCCGGCATTGGTGTCTCTTCTAATCTGGAATTTTGATGAGTCTGTAGTATCTATTCTTCCTCCGGGAGATGTTCCTTATTCATCTACTAAAGACCAATCATCTGGAAATGATACCCTATCTGGAAGTATTCAGAAGCAGCTTAATAATCCATCTAAAGTAGATGAATATATGAATTCTCAGAGGACAAGTCTTATTAATGAGTATAAGAATTTTTATAATTATATTCGTGGTGGTAATGATAGTCTTTCTAAACTTCGTAGAGAGACTATGTTTATACAGGTACTGGAGGGACTACATCCTCTTGAGGCCGAACTACTAATTCTTGTAAAAGATAAGCATCTAACTAATAAATATAATGTAAGCTATGCTGTAGTGAAGGAAAGCTACCAAGACATTCAATGGGGTGGTAGGTCTTGAGTAAACTTGCAGAGATTAATATGTCCAAGTGGACAGAGGACGATAAAAAGAATTTGCCTAATCAATATGGTTGCGAATTAATTTATGACGCAACTACCATAGATGTTGCTAGAGATTATTCTCTTCCTTCAGATTCTCTTCTTATTCATTATACAGTCAATGGTGAATATTTTATGGATGTTTGCCGTGGAAAGAAAATGGCAGATGTTTTTGATTTGTATTATGATAAATTTGGTCCTGATGTGATTCAAAAAATAGAATATGGATATGGAAGACTAAGACCTAATATGTGGGGATATACTCCTAAGGAGAAAAAGAGAAAATGAGTGGATTTGCTAAGGCTATATTAAATGATGATGAAGTAGATAAGCTACTAAAAGATTATAAGAAAATTAAAAAATATATACGCTCATCTTTATTTGTGGTGAAAACTATGGACGGCACTGAAAATTTTGTTTCTAAATTGATTGCTGAAGCAGAAGCAGACCCCCCTGACCTAACGTAAATGGGAAAGCACTTTCTTCTTAACTTATATGAATGTTGTGCTTCACTATTAGATAATGAGGAATTTCTTATTACTTTATTGACAGAAGCTGCAACCGCTAGCGGAGCAACGGTATTAGCAACAGCTTCTCATAAGTTTGAGCCCCACGGAGTAACTGTAATATGTTTACTATCTGAATCTCATATATCTATCCATTCGTGGCCAGAAGAAAGTAAAGCTGCCGTAGACGTATTTACCTGTGGCGAATCAACCCCACAGATAGCATGTGATATGATTATTAATGAGTTACAAGCAATGAATCACAAATTAACTTACATTGAACGATGAGTTACGATACTATTTTTATTTCTGATGTCCATTTGGGTACGGATAGATGTGATATTGACAAGTTTTTAAATTTCTTGGATACTATTAAAACTAAGAAACTTATTATGATTGGAGATATTATTGATATTTACTGTCTTGAGAAATACAATACTAATTGGTATTCAAAGCATACTCAAGCAATTCATAAACTTATTGAGTTATCCAAATCTGGAGTGGAGATAATCTATATTTTGGGAAACCACGAGGCAACTGCTCGTAGATATTTTCAAAAGAAGGAGTTAAAAATTGGGAATATTACGGTATGTAATCATCATATTCATATTGATAAAAATTATCGTAAGTTCTTATGTATACATGGTGATCAATGCTCACAATGTTCCTCTGGTTCTTGGAAGCAATATTTTTTAAATATGGGATATGAAACTGTTACTCCATTAAATAATTTTCTAAGGAAGAATTTTAATATTTCTTTAGTTAACTTTTTAAAAAATACTAAACGTGGTGAAGAATATATTAATATATTTGAGAATGATGTTATAAATTATGTGAAAAAGACTGGATATTATCACGGGGTAATTTGTGGACATATACATCATTTAAATTCTAGAGAAATTAATAAACTTACTTATATGTGTTGTGGAGATTGGGTAGATACCTGTAGCTACATAACCGAACTTGATGGAAATTATGCCTTATTAAACCATGAATAAAGAAAAATTAAATTTGATTGCTAGAAATTTAGAGTTACTAATTCAATCTCTTCAACTTGAATTGAGTGAAGATGAAATTCCTAAGAATATTATGAGACTTGAAGACTTAATTGGTAAACAAGTTCAAATTGATGATTACGATGAAGTGTATATAGAAGAGGATAATTAATATGAAATCAACCGTAAAGTTTGTATCTGTCACTCCTGGTGCTGAAGAACAAATAGTATATTGTGCTAGAGTAAGTAATCCAAAAAATCAAAATAATCCCAGTATAGAGGGACTTATTAGATATTGTATAGAACATAAACATTGGTCTATATTTGAGCATGGATTCCTAACTGTGGAGGTAAATACATCCTTAGCTATTGCTACACAAATACTTCGTCATTCTTCTCTAAAGTTTCAACAGTTTAGTCAGAGATATGCTGATAGTACCCAATTACAAGTGGAAATCCCAGTTCCAAATCTACGTAGACAAGATATAAAAAATAGACAAAACTCCACTGATGATATTCCCGAATATTTAAAGTTAACTCTTCAAGAAGAGATAAGAGTTCATTTTGATAAAACTATTAAGTTATATAATAGATTACTAGATGCTGGTATAGCAAAGGAAAGTTCTAGATTTGTTCTTCCTCAAGCAACACAGACCAGAATGTATATTTCTGGTAATATAAGAAACTTCATACATTATTTACAAGTTCGCACTAGTGAAGAAACCCAACTAGAGCATAGAGAAGTTGCGGAAGCAATAAAGTGTATATTTGTATGTCAATTTCCTACTATAGCCTTAGCATTGGGATGGGATAGAAATGAAAACTGTCCTGATTGTATAGATGCTCCATCTATCACACTTGAATAAATAATAAGGTAATAAACTACAACTTATGAGCCCATTATATCCGGTTATTAATTTAGAAACGAAAGAGACAAAGGAACTTGAAATGTCAATGTCTGATTATGTGGAATGGAAAAAGGATAATCCCGAATGGGATAAAGATTGGCAAGCTGGATGTGCTAGTGTTGGGGAAGTGGGGGATTGGAGAAATAAGCTAGAAAATAAGCATCCTGATTGGAATCATATTCTTAAAAAAAGCGAAAAGTCTGGTGGTAGCAAAGCACAAATGGGTATCCGATGATGGCTAGAAAAAGAAGGACCGCATCTGATGATTATCAACCAACTAATATTCCAACAAAACAAACAAAGAAAAAAAAGTCAATAACTTCTAATCTTCTCTTAGATGTTGAACCACTTACTGGAAATCAAAAGAAATTCTTTGATTTTTATAAGGAAGGAAAGAATATATTTGCGCATGGTGTGCCAGGTAGTGGGAAAACTTTCATTGCTTTATATAATGCATTAAGGGATGTGCTTGATGAAAGCACTCCTTATGATACTGTATATATTGTTAGGTCATTGGTTCAAACAAGATCAATTGGATTCATGCCGGGAGATGAGGCACAAAAGTCTGGATATTTTGAGGTTCCATATAAGAATATGGTAAAGTATATGTTTCAGCTTCCATCAGATGATGATTTTGAAATGCTATATGGTAATCTTAAGGCAGATAAAATTATTAAGTTCTATAATACCTCATTTATTCGTGGACTAACTTTAGATAATTGTATTGTTATTATTGATGAAGCACAAAATCTATCAGCGCATGAAAGTTTTAGTATGATAACTAGAATGGGAATTGATGCTAAAATTCTTTTTTGTGGGGATATTGAACAGAGTGATTTAACTAATGTAAATGAAAAAAATGGTATTGTTGATTTTATGAAAGTTGTTAGAGCAATGCCATCATTTGAGACTGTTGATTTTGATATTGAGGATATTGTTAGGTCAAATCTAGTGAAAGAATTTGTGGTTACCAGGCGGGCACTCAACATTTGACTTACTAAGGAACCTATGCTATAATAATGAAAACAGATGAGAATAAGTGACGAATTTATTGTTAGAAGCTCCTAGGTTTAATCATATAGATTTAAATCTACCAAAACTTCAGAGAGAAACCATTGATGGAATTCGTTATTATAAAATTCCAATTACGGAAGAATTAGAAAGGTTTGTTTCAATTACATCTGTTACATCACATTTCAATAAAGAAAAATTTGTTGGATGGCGAAAACGAGTAGGAGATATAGAGGCAAATAGAATTACTAAGGCAGCAACAGATCGTGGAACTGCCATGCACTCATTGGTAGAAAACTATCTACTAAATGAGCCCTTAAAAGATTATTCTCCTCTTCCTAAATTACTATTTGATATTGCTAAACCAGCTCTTAATGAGATTGGGGATATCTATGGTATAGAACTAGGTATGTATTCCGAGTATTTTAAAATAGCTGGAACTACTGATTGTATTGCTGATTTTAGAGGAGAATTAAGTATTATTGATTTTAAGACTTCTAAGGAACCAAAACCAAGAGATTGGATTGATTCTTATTTCGTACAGGCAGTTGCATATAGCATTATGTTTTATGAATTGACTGGATATGAAGCAAAGCAACTTGTTATTATAATGGCTTGTGAAAATGGCGAATGTGAAGTTTACATTGAGAAAGACATTCAAAAATATCTAAAATTACTTGTTAAATACATTAAAAAATTTACTGAAGATAAACTAAATGAATATCAATCCCGCTGACGAACTAAAGAAAGAACTAGAAAAGAAGTTTCTCTGTACTGATAAATTTGCCCAGGCAATTGAGACACTAGTTCAAAAGAATCCAGAACATAATTATATTACCGCAATTGTGGAATATTGTGAAAAGAATAATATTGATTTAGAATCTGTTCCTAAGCTAATTTCTAAACCACTAAAAGAGAAAATTCGTTGGAATGCCACTGAATTGAACTTTATGAAAAAGACATCTAAAGCAAAGTTGCCTTTGTGAAATTGACACCGCACGATACATATAAGTCTTATCTGGCTCTGAAGCAACATTTTACCAAAGATACTTATGATTTTCATAGGTATCACGGGCATATTAAGGCATCTGAGGCAACATTTTATAAACGAAAAGATAGATACTTCTTTGAAAAATTATCAAGACAAAAAAATGATAATGAGATTATAGACTTCTTTGTTTCCAACTTTGTTTCATCAGATGATCCCCAATCATTATGGGTGGGTGATATTATTAAATCTGGTGGTGATACTTACTTTGATTGGAAGAAACGAATTGAATCATTGTCTTATGTTTTTGAACAGGAGCTTAAATCACTTACTGAAACGGAACACTTACTTAAATTAATTGAGGTAAGTAAAGGAAGACATCCAAGATTACTTAAGGAGTATTTAAGGAAAAATGTATCCATAGAAACACTGGTTATATTGGATTTAATTCTTAATTATCGGAAAAAGTTTGATGCTGTTCTTGATGACCCAATTTGGAAAATTGTATCTAAAAAGATGAGTAACTATTCAGGATTTTTGAGTATTGATGTTGATAAATACAAAGAGATTTTGAGGAGAGTTGTGATATGACGTTTTTTAATTCTGAAATAGTTCAAGATGAGATGATGGAAATAGAGCAAATGCAACAAACTCTTTATGGGCATTTGTTTAATTTCGCTTCTTTATCAAATGAAGATAAAAAAGAGCACGTACATATTATGAGAGAGTTGGTTAACAAACAAAGAATCTTATATACTAGGTTATGTTTATCTGATGACGAAGAAGCACAAGAAATGAAAGAAGCCATTACTACTTCGGCAATTCATTTGGGGATGCCAAGAGATATGACTATGGATACTGTATTTGAAAATATGGAAAAGTTAATTGATATTATGGAAAGTCACGTTCAATAATGATATTGGTTGGTAAACCACTAAGCTTCCACAATAAAAAAACTATCGTATACATCGTAAAAATTATGTCATTTAAAGATTTAAAGAAGGCATCCTCCTTGGGTACTCTTACAGAGAAGCTCATTAAGGAAGCCGAGAAGCTTGGTGGTTCTGGTTCTTCAGAAGACCCCAATCTATTTAAGCTAGAAACAGATAAGGCTGGTAATGGTCGTGCAGTTATTCGTTTTCTTCCTCCACCAGAGGGTGAAGATTTAGCTTTCGTTCGTCTTTACAATCACGGATTTCAGAATAATGGTAAGTGGTTCATTGAGAATTGCCCAACAACACTAGGTAAAGATTGCCCACTGTGCAGTCGCAATAGTGAACTCTGGAATTCCGGTTCAGATTCAAATAAGGAAGTTGCTCGTAATCGTAAGCGTAAGCTATCTTATTATTCAAATGTGTATATCGTAAATAATCCAGCTAATGTTGAATTAGAAGGAAAGGTTATGGTGTATAGGTTTGGTAAGAAGATTTTTGATAAGATTACTTCAGTAATGAAGCCAGAATTTGAGGATGATGTTGCTATTGATCCGTTTGATATGTGGGCTACTGGAGCCAATTTCAAGATTCGGGTAAAGCAAGTAGCTGGTTATCCCAATTATGATGATAGCTCATTTGATACTCCTTCGGCTCTTCTGAATGGAGATGATGTTAAGCTAGAACAAGTTTGGAAGCAACAGCACTCTCTTCAAGAGATTGTCTCCACAGATAAGTTCAAGTCCGAGGAAGAATTTGTAACGCGTCTTGATTACGTTCTTGGTGCTAAGTCTTCTATTCGTGAACAAGAAGAAGAATTGAATTCTTATGCTGAATCTCCTGCACAAGAAACCGATATTCTAAAGGAACTAGAAGAGTCTTATTCACGTAGTAAGACCACTTCAGTTAATACTGAAGATGAAGATGATGCTCTAGCATATTTCGCTAAGCTAGCAGAATAATTAAGTTTGTAATCTGATATTATCTCCTCTTTTTAATGTGGGGCTCACTACTTGTGAGCCTCCTTTTTTGTATGGATACTCATCATCCATATCACTAAGAATAACATTAAGATAAGATGGTTTTAGTAAAAATATATTTCGTTTAGCGTCTTCTAATGTGCTTTCATACTGATAATTAGTGATTGGCACTATTGAACTTTGTGTTACCATTGTTCCTAATGTATAATCATAATAAGTTATTGAAAAATCTACTGGTACTTTTAGTCCAGCAGTTAATATAATGACTCCCTGAGTATTTCTTAATTCAGTGGTTTCATAATGATGTATGCCAGAGTATAAGGTATCATAAGACCTATACTTAGCTAACATAATTGTATCAAATGAATTTTGTGATAATGGCCATTCGGATTGGATGTTTACAATATTATTTGCAAGTAGAATAACCCAATCAAAAGTAGAATCACCATAAATTTGTTCTGCTATATTATCTGGTCTTTCGTTTCCTATAATTTTATATTTTGTAAAGAATTGAAGATGTTTAAAGATATCCTCACGAATTTTACCACGCTTAAATAGATTCTTTACTGTGATATAATCTGAAATTTTAGCATTTGGAAGACGGGAAACATAATCAAAGTCCGGAACGTATCTGAAGTAGTGTGACATTTTAGTATCCTATTTCGGCCTTATCTGTTATTTCACTATAATCATCAGCATAAATCGGAGTAAGTTCTTGAAATGATAATGAAAGAACATAAGATGTCATTGTTGCTGCGGGATCAGCATAAGTCATATAGGTATTAGATGGAGTGTAGTTAACACTCATTCTTTGAAGAGCGCATTCTTTTATTCGGTTTATTGATTTATGTATGGTATCTTTTTCACCATACATATATTCAATTCTGAATACGTTTGGTGCTTTTAGGAATAAATCACCAACCCCTCGTTGAACAGCAGATGCTTCCTTAAATGCCCTTATTATTGACTTAACCTGTTTTGCTTCAGGTTCGTCTCTTGGAGTTAAAGTAAATGAGAAATCAAATGGCCTAAGTTGTGGTCCCTGAAATAGTAACTCCATATTAGGATTCCATATAGCTCCAGTTACTCTTGATAGTAGGTTACTTTGTGATCCGACTGCATTCTTGGCAAGTTCGGTTTTAATTGCAGTTAATATGGATGATGAACCATTTTTACTTCCAGCAATCATCGTATCTATCATTTTCCCTACTGCATCGTCAGGATTCTTCATTATCCCCAAAGATACTCCAGCGGCACCTAATTGTATTGCATTCATTGGGTCCGATGTCCAATTTACTAAATTGCTATCCATTATAGTTGGTTGAATTGGTAGGAATATATTTCCCTTTAATTCAGGAAGTGCCCTTGTTGTTTCAAATCCAATTGCACTTTTAGATATTCCACGATTGCCATATTTTAAAATAGTGAATTTAAGATAATCTTGACCATTTTTTAATATTGCTGTTGGATATTGAAATGGACCATAATTATCCCTGGGCTTAGTACCCTCCGCTGGGGCAATATCAAGAGTATTTAAATCTTGTAGTGTTGGTGCTGGATCTGGGGGAGCACTACCTCCTGCTGGAGGTGGAGGAATATTTGCCAATGATCTATAGCCGGGTGTCTTCTTTAAATCTTCCAATCGTTTTATTTGGTCTGGATTTTTTGCTAATTTAGTATATTCAGTTGCTATTGCTAAGGTGGCTTTTTTTGTTGCATCGATTACATTCTTATTTTTTCCCCCCCCAAATATTGCGTCTACTCTTACTTTGTCTCTGGGAGTAAGAATATTTGTTGATGAAGAATATGATGCTATTGGGGTACCACGGACTCCAAATAGGGCAGGAACATAAACATCAAAATCCCCATTCAATGTATTAGTAACGATCACTAAATTAGTAGTTCCACTAACACCACCATTAACAGTTTTAGTATATGTTGAAACATTTGGAAATGTTGTTTCATAATAATCTCCTGTTCCATCGCCTATTTCCGACCATCCAGGGGCAGCAACTGATTTATGTGGTGGTGCCATTTTTATTATTTCTAACTATTTAGTGAATATAATAAAACCTAGCCATAGGAATAGATAAGACAGCATCTATTTCTCCTGGCTT